>Ga0307373_10000586_pt1 | contig 70076 bp, 69 predicted proteins | sample OX2MG_FD_202534 | JGI IMG/M metagenome (GOLD analysis project Ga0307373, IMG submission 202534) | Soil microbial communities from Risofladan, Vaasa, Finland - OX-2 | ecosystem: Environmental > Terrestrial > Soil > Coastal area > Acid sulfate soil | place: Finland: Risofladan, Vaasa | collected... | reverse complement strand
TGGCCGGGCGCGTCGCCGTCTACCACGGCGACACAAAATTGCAGATCGAGGCCCTCTAAAAAAATAACGAGGGGGTGACATTTTCACTCGGCTGTTAGGGGTGACATTTTTACCTTGCTACAACAGCGCGCCGGGGAGGAGTTCGTCGGAGACCAGCAAGAACTCTACCTATGCGAAGAGCAGCCGGGAGAAGAATCGCCCGCAGACTCTTCCGCTAAGATTTCCATTTCCGATATTGGGTCGGCCCGGTCCAGAAAGCAGACATTTGGACTGTGTCACAACTGTGCCCAAACTCGATGTTTTCAAGCCCTTGAGGTTAGCTTCGAGCGAAAAGCAGATTCCCCAAGCTATTGAAAACATTGAAAAGGGGAAACGACAAATGGGGCTATTGGAGCCGGACGCCGGGCTTAGAAGGCAGACGCTCTGATCCACTGAGCTACGTGCGCGCCGGCTGCAACTGCCTCAGTGTATTGCTCTTGTCGGTCCAGCCGCAACCGGCAACTGAGCTGCCGAATTTTGCCTGTGCCCAATTTCATGCCCACGGGCACATGCACAGCACCGCTCCTGCCTAAACCCGCTACCAGTACTTTACCGGCCAGGGCACAACTGCTACCATCCACCGTGACAGCGATGGCCGCGTGGTTTGATTCCCCGGCTTCTTCCCTCCGTTTCGCGCATCTCTCGATGTGCCCGCGTGCCCTTTCCTCTGAGAAAAAAAACAGTTCGAACCGAATGCCGGAGGGGCAATCGATGATCCGCCTCCATGTGAAATTGCTGGGTTTGGCGGCTTGCCTGGCCTGTGCGGCACTGCCGCTCGCGGCGCAGGAGCAGCCGCGAGTGGAATTGATTCACGGCCACTTTCTGGGCGCAACTCCGCCGATGCGGGATTACATCGCCACGCACCACGCGAAGCCGAACGCGCCGTTTCGCGTTTTCCCGTTGCGCATGCAGGGTTCACGTCCTGGAAACGGCGGCGGGAGCGGAAAGTCGGGCTGGACGGATCCGGCGCTGCAAACAAGTTCGTCGCTCAAGCAGAACTACGATTCGGGCGCCGTGGTGATCGACGATGCCAGCGCGGTTGGCTATGTGCCTCCCGACACGAACATCTCCGTCGGGAACGGCCAAATCGTCGAGGCCGTGAACGTCGATTACGCCGTCTATAGCACGAGCGGCAGCCAGCTCGAAGCGCCCGCAGCCATCCATCAGATTTTCGCGGCTGCCGCGGAAGCCAAAACGGGCAACGTAACGGCAAACGATATCTGCGCCTCGGTCGATGGCGGCGATCCCATCGTTCTCTACGACAAGATCGACAGCCGTTGGATCGTCAGCCAGCTTGCCTTCAGCAACAGCCTCAACGACGATCATGAATGCGTGGCGATTTCCCAGTCGCCGGATGCGACCAAAGGCTACTACGCATACGATTTTTCCTTCGGCAACAATTTCCCGGATTACCCGAAGCTGGGGATTTGGGCGGATGGGTCGTTCAGCGACTCCACCAGTCATGCCGGCGTCTATTTCTCCGCGAATATATATGCCCACGGGGGTCGCTTCACCGGAGCCGACATGTGCGCCTTCCCGCTCTCCGACGTGGCATCTCTGCCCAAATCCATTACCTTCGTGTGCGCGCAGAACGGGCCGAGCGTCTTCAGCATTCTGCCGGCGGATTTGGAAGGGGTTCCTCACGGCAGCACGTCCCCTGCGCCGCCCGGCACGGCCGAATATTACCTGGAGTTCAGCGGAAGCAGCACGCTAACCCTGTTCCAATTCACGCCGGATTTCAGTCAGGATACCGCGGTAGTCAGCAATCCGGTCAGCATAACGGTGGCGCCGTTCCAAGAGGCGTGCGGCGGGGTCGCCTGCGTGCCGCAAGCGACCGTAAACGAGCCGCTCGACTCGCTTGGCGACCGCCTCATGTACCGGCTCTCGTATCGCAACTATGGCAGCAAGAGCGCCATCGGGCAGTCCCTGGTCGTTACCCAATCCGTCCAGGACAGCTCATCGGGCAATCAAACCGGCGTTCGCTGGTATCAGCTCAGTAGCAACTACCTGAACACCGCAGCCAGCGGCTGGGGCGTCTACCTACAAGGCACGTTCGGGCCAGATGACGGGTCCTATCGCTGGATGGGCAGCATCGCGCAAGACAGGATGGGCGATCTGGGGATCGGCTACAGCGTATCGAGCCCATCGCTCTTTCCCGGACTGGCTTTCACGGGCCGAACTCCCACGGATGGCACAGCCGTTTCCACTTCGTCCGGGCTCACCTACGGCCTGCTCGAGCCGGAAACCTTTGACAACTTCGGCGCGGGAGCGCAGAAATCGGTCAACCGCTGGGGCGACTATTCAAGCACGAGCGTGGACCCATCGAACGACTGTACCTTTTGGTATGCCAACGAGTACCTGAAGAGCACGGGCAGCTATACGAATTGGGGGACCTATATCGTCAACTTCCAATTCACCGGCTGTCATTAGCCCCATCCGAACAGCTGCGGCCGAGGAACGCCCTGCGAGAGAGCCTTTTCAGAAGGCAGATGCGCCCGCGCGCAATGATCTCCGCGTGATCCGAACTAGAGATGAGGGACCGCGACCCGTCGGCGGGAAAAGGGAAACATCACCCACGCGATCGCTATGGAGATCACCAGGAACGCGAGGAACCGGGGCGGCGTGACGAGTTGGGTCTCCTGATAATTCCTGATAGACTCCGCCGGGCCCGCTTCGCGTTGAAGGGGAGGCCGGAATGCAACTCGCGGGAAAACTCAACGAGCAGGATGTTGCGGAAGCCCAGGCTCTGGTGCGCACGAAGGGCGATCGGGCCACGATCGTGTCGTGGGTCTTACGGATAGCCGCTGTGGTCGGCCTGATGGCTTTCGTGACGTTCAGATTCTTGACTGCTCCCACTCACCCGAATTTGGCGCCCCTCGGCGTGCTTTGGCTGTTCGTGCTTGGCCTTGGGGGAATAGGGGTCTACTTGTACAAGAGCCGGGAGGCGCGCGTGATGGCGCGGCTGAGGCTGCCGGATTGGATCGACCTGAGCGACGACGGCGTCAAGATGAGCAAAGCTGACGGCGCCTCGTCCTTTTGTCCTTGGGTCGAGGTCAAAAGTTGGCGGGAAGGACGCCGAGTGATCGTGCTCATGCAATCGAAAGCGCACGTCCTGACGATCCTGCCCGTCAGCGACCTCTCCGATGCCGCGCGCCAGCCCCTCCGCGACTTGCTCAAAGCCCACGTCGTTGCGTCTCCGGACGTTCCGTAGCCTCTGTTTCCGCCGTGCGCGGGCGCGTCTGTACCGCGAGGCGCTGCGCGACAAGAGGCGTCCGAGGGATTCCCGCGCTCTACGCTGCGGCCGCTCCCGAAGGTTCCGGAGGCCGCCTGGCGGACTTCTTTTCGACTTGCGCCCAACGATGCGATTGGGGCCAGGCAACAGGGATTGCGGCCCGTCAGCGGGAAAAGGGGAACATCAACCAGGCAATCGCTATGGAGATCGCCAGAAACGCCACGAACGCATAAGCCGCGTATTTGATGCGGCCGGCGACAGTCCGGCGGCTCAGCAGACCCAGCACCACCGAGACGATCAGCGCAAACCAGGACATATCGAGAAATTGGCTCACCGTCGCCACCCGCCCGCGCATTTTTCCGGATTCGGCAAATCAGTCCCTTTCCCCGATAGCGACCGCGTAGGCATCGAAAGCGGCCAGAAGGTTGAGGACGCCGGCGGTGGCAATGAACCGGGTCCCGTAATCGCCGGCCGCGCGGGCAATATTCGGTCCGCTGCTCTCGAAAAGTTTCGACACGAAATAGAAGAGGCCCGTGCTCGCGTCGGCCAGGAAGCCGAGCAGACCGAACGGTCCGTTGAACTGGTGGGAAAAGACGAAGCCGCGCTGGAAATATCCCGTGAGAGCCAGACTCGCCACCGCGCAGAAAAAAATGATGCCGCGGCCCCAGCGCCCGGCCAGGACCTGGCCCAGACCGGGAACCAGCCAGGTGGCAACCGCGCAGCCGAAAGCAGCGCCGTGGTTCGGACCGGGGGGCGATTGCGTCTTGTGGCGAACGGGATTTCGGGCGTTAGCCGCGTTCATTTTGCCCGCCTTTGGCCCGCGCGGGATGCCAGCAGGGGGATCATCGCCTGCTGGACGGCTCCGGTGACACGAGCGCTGTGGCCATCGAGATAGACATCGACTTCGCTGCGAACGCCGAATCCATCGAGATAAATTCCCGGCTCGATGGAGAAGCAGGTCCGGGGAACGAGGCGGCGCGTGTCGTGCATTTCCAGGTCGTCGATATTGGCGCCGTTGCCGTGCACTTCCCTGCCGATGTTGTGGCCGGTGCGGTGCGTGAAGCTTCGGGCGTATCCCTCTTTTTCGATCACCGAGCGGCAGGCGCGATCCACCTGCCAGCCCTGGACCGGGCGGCCCGCCCGGGCGGCGCTCTGAACGAAACCGACAGCCGCGTCGCGAGCTTGCCGAACGATGGCGAAAACCTTTTCCACATTGACTGGGATGCGCTCGGCGGCGAAAGCGGTCCAGGTGACGTCGTAATAGACCGCGCCGGGGGCTTTGGTCTTCCCCCAGACGTCGAGCAGCAGCACCTTTCCGGGGCGAATGGCGGCGGCGTGGCGCGCCGCCGGCTCGTAGTGAGGATTGCCGCTGTTGGGACCCACGGCAACGATCGGGGCGCTATCGGCGACGATATCCTCATCCGCGAACCGGTCCCACATCCACTGCTGGAGGTCGTATTCGGTGAGCCGGCGCCCGCGGCGAAGAAAGGCCGCCGCCCGGTCGAATGCGGCAGTAACGATTCGATCGATCACGCGGCCGGCGGCCAGATGGCTGCGGAGCTGCGCCGGAGTCCACCGCGCCTCGAAATCCTGCACCAGGTCAGCCGAGCTGACCACCTTGACTCCGTGCTGGCGAACCAGCTCGACCGTGCCGGCGTCCACGGTGCCGACGTAGGGGTTTTCGCCACGAGGCGAATACTGCATGGCAATCACCCCAAAACCCTTGAGCAGGCGGCCAATTCCCTCTTCGAGCTCCTGGCGAGCGGCATAGACAAACGTCGCGCCCGGCAATTGGCGAAGCATACCCGCCTCAATCCGGTGTACCAGCTTGCGCGGCGCGCCGCGGGCCGGAATCAGATAGAACCAGCGGCGCTTGGCGAGACCCTCCGCCAGACAAAGGATTCGATACGCGATCGGATCGCGGCGGAAAATGTCGCAGAAAAGCCATGCATCAACTTGGCTGGCGCGTAGTTCTTTTTGAATCGCTCGAATATTTGTCACGATGGAGAAAACCGCCCGAACGGCGGCCGGACGCGAACATCCCGAATATCTTGCCGGCGGGCTAAGGCGAAATGGTTTTGGAAAGATCGAGGACGCACTCGAGCACCAACCCTCGTACCTCCACTTGCTTGAGCCGGCCTTGCCGGCCACGAACAATTTTAACAGCCGATTGCGGGATGTTCAAACATTCGGCCAGGAACCGGCAAAGCGTTTGATTGGCGCGGCCTTCGACCGGCGGGGCGGCCAGACGCACGCGCAGCGCGCCCGCCATAACTCCTTCGACCGCGTTCCGCCGCGCGCGAGGCGAAACGCGGACCCAGAACGTCACCGTTCCGGATGGGGTGCGTTTGGCGTCGAACATCGCGAAAGTCACCCGGTTTCGCTCTCCGGATCGGGCCGCCGGCCGAAAATTCCCGTGCCGATGCGGACTTCGGTGGCGCCTTCCTCGATGGCCGTCTCGAAATCGTGAGTCATGCCCATCGAGAGCACCGGAAGCGGCCGTCCCAGCCGCCCGGCGACCTCGTCGCGCAGTTCCCGCAAGCGGCGGAAATAGGGACGGGCCGCCTCGGGATTTTCCGACCAGGGCGGGATGGTCATCAGGCCGCGCAAATTCAGATGAGCGCAACCGGCGACGGCTTGGGCAAGCAAGAGAAGCGATTGCGGCTCGATTCCGCTCTTGGCCGGCTCCTCGGAAAGGTGCACCTCGATCAAGACGGGCAAAACGCGCTCGGCTTGGGCGGCGAACTGGTCGAGTTTCCGCGCCAGGGCGGCGTCGTCGACCGAATCGATCCGGTGAAACAGAGTTACGGCCCGGCGCGCCTTATTGCGCTGCAGGTGGCCGATCATGTGGAATACGGCGCCGGGGAGGTTGCCGGCCAGCGTTTTTTTGGGCTCCCACTCCTGCACCCGGTTTTCGCCAAAATGGCGGACGCCGGCCTGGTAGGCGGAACGGACGGCATCGGCTCCAAAGGTTTTTGTGACCGCGACCAGACGAACGCTGTCCACGGAACGGCCCGAGCGAGCTGCGGCAGCGCCGATCCGCAGCCGTATTCGGTCCACGGCGTCGCCAATCGATGGCGCATCGTCCGGCATGGGCGCATTCTAGCATGCGGAAAGGGAGCATCCGGCCGTGCCTGGCGGTTGCCGCTGCCGGGAGCGCGGGCTAAACTGGGCGGCTCATGTCCTCTCGTGGAAAACTGCTTGCCGTCGAAGGCATCGACGGCGCCGGCAAACACACGCAAGTCGAGTTGCTGGCCCGCGATCTCGACCGGCGCGGCATCGATTCTATCCATGTCAGCTTTCCGCGCTACCAATCATTTTTTGGACGCTCCGTGGCACAGTATTTGACCGGCGCGTTCGGGCAGCTCAACCAGGTAGACCCTCACTTTTCCGCGCTGCTATACGCCGGGGACCGGCTGGAAGCGAAAAGAGAGCTGGAATCGGCGCTCGCGGCCGGCCGCGACGTGCTCGCCGACCGCTATATTGGCTCGAACCTGGCGCATCAAGGCGCGCGCGTCGGCCAGGCCCGTCGCGAGGAGTTTCTGAACTGGGTACGCCAGCTCGAATACGAAATTTTTGGGCTTCCGCGCGAGGATCTGGTGATCTACTTGCGAATACCGGTCGAGGTGGCCGCGGAGCGGATGGCATCCCGGGCGCAGAAGCTTTCACGGGATATCCAGGAAGGCGACCGGCGGCATCTGGAAGAAGCCGCGGCCGTCTACGATTCCCTGGCGAAATCGGAGGGGTGGGCGGTGGTCGAGGGTTTCGATCCCGGAGCAAAGCATCCGCGCCCGGCCGGTGAGATCCATCAGGAAATCGTGGCGCTATGGGAGAGCCGGCTGGGAGTGGACAAGCGGGCGACGGCGCCCAAACGGCCGGGCGGCGAGCCCGGGGAAGCGAACCGGCGCTGAACCATGAGCTTCGACGAATTCCTGGGCAACGAGCGGATCGTGACGGCCCTGCGCCGCATGCTGAGGCGGGACCGGGTCCCGCATGCCATGCTGTTCGCCGGGCCTCGCGGCGTGGGCCGCTACACGCTGGCGGTGATGTTCGCGCAGGCGGCCAACTGCGAGCGCCTCGAGGACGATTCGTGCGGGGAATGCCAAACCTGCCGGAAAATCGGGCGTTTGACCGACCCTGGGCCGCTGATCGAGCAAGGTCTCGCCGAGCGCGGCGAGAACCCGGATGCCAGCACGGTCGAACGCGTTCCGCTGATCCTGCAGACGCATCCCGACGTCTGGGCGCTGGTCCCGGACCCGGTGCGGCGCACGCGGCCAGCGGCGCGTCCGGTGATCCGGATGGGGCAATTGCGGGCGGCGCAGCGAGCGGCCTATTTCGCGCCAGTGGCGCGGCGGCGGGTATTCATCCTGGATTCGGCGGAAACCATGCGGTGGGATTACGCCGATATTTTCCTGAAGATCCTCGAGGAACCGCCCGAAACGGCGACTTTTATCCTTCTGGCGCCGCGGCCGGACGATCTGCTGCCGACCATCCGCTCGCGAGCGGTGACGTTCCGTTTCGCGCCGCTCCCGGCGGATGAAGTGGAAAAATTCCTCGCCAAACGCACGCCGCTCGAGCCGCGCGAACGGCAACTGGCGGCCGCGCTGGCCGAGGGAAGCCCTGGAGCGGCGTTGCGAATGAACCTCGATGAGTCGCTCCGCCTGCGGGAGGAAGTCGTCCGGCTGCTGGAACTGGCCCTTGCGGAAAGGTCTTGGAGCGACGTGCTGCCGGTTTGTGACCGGCTGACCAAGCCCGGCGCGGAGCGGTTTGAAAACATTCTGGAATTGCTCTATAGTGTCCTCACCGACCTGCTCGATATTCGCTATGGCTTCAAAGGTCGCATTCCACATCACCCCGACCCGCAAGGTCGTCTCGATGGATTAGGACAGAAGGTGAGCCTTGGCCAGGTGCGGAAGATGATGGAATCATTGGACCGGCTCTCGGCCGGTTTGAGACGCAATATCAATCGTGAACTTAGCTTGGAGGCGGCCCTGGTTTGCTGGGCGAATGCAGGTAAGCGCGTTCAGCCAGACCGGCGGTCCGGTTCCGGGCAATAGGGGGGATTCGTCGTGTCCCGCTTCGAACCCCGGGGCGACTATCCTAGAGGAACAGGAACAGCGCACCGGAAGCTTATACGCCCGCCACTGAATAGCCACAAGGAATCCTACAACGGTCAAACCACGTCGGCTTCTCCCAGTCAGACGCGCGCCGAAAATTTTTATTTTTTGAAGCAAATGCAGGCGCGCACCCCAATGACCGTGGTGCTGACGGATGGTGAGCAGCTCAGTGGCACCGTTGAATGGTACGACCGCGACTGCATCAAGCTGACCCGCAACGGCAGCCCTAATTTATTGATTTATAAGCACTCCATCAAATATCTCTACAAGGCCAGCGAGGAAGCCGCCCGCGGCGGGACCAACGGTTCTAATGGTGACTTCGGAAACGGCAGCGGTCCAAACAGGCGTTAGCAAACCGGAGCCGTAAAAGCGGTACCGCTTCGAAAACGGAGGCTCCCCGCGGCGGTAGCTGCAGGTGTCGGCTTTGCTACGGTAGGCTGCCGTGGCGCAAGCGCGACGATCGCTGCCGCACCGACAGCCTTTTCCGGAACCGATGCGCGCCGGCCGGACCGGCGATCCGCACCCGGCCTCTATTTTCCAGAAAATTTGGATTTCGCCTTCAGGCGCCTCAATTCGCTCGCGCGCCGCACGACAACCCCCCAAGCGAGCCACCTCGCAGCACGACCCGGGGGGCAACGCCAGGGCTGCGCATTATTGGCATTGGTCATTGGCCAGGAGGTCAGGCGGGCCGTGCCGTGCGGGAAAGCGTGGGCATTAGTTCCGGGATGTCGATGCGGATGCGGGTTCCTTCGCCTGGCCGGGTCGAGATGTCGAAGTGAAAATCGTTCGCGTAAATCAGTTGAAGACGCTCGCGGACGTTGCGGAAGCCGATGCCTTCGCCATATACGTCCGGGAGGCGGTTCTCGGGAATGCCGGCGCCGTTGTCTTCGACTTCAATCACCAGCCGGCCGTCGCGGCGGCGCGTGCGCAGGTGGATCTCGCCGCCCTCCAGCCTGGGCGCGATGCCGTGCTTGATGGCGTTTTCGACGATGGGCTGCAGGAGCATGCTGGGCACGAACGCATCCAAGGTTTCCTGGTCGACCTCGAAAAAGAGCTGGAGCTGATCGCGGCCAAAGCGCGCGACCTCGATATCGAGGTAATCGTCGATGAACTCAAGTTCTTCGCGCAACGGAACGAATGTTTCATGCTGGCGCAGGAGGCGGCGAAGAATACTGGAGAGCTTGCGAACGACCTCCCGGGCGCGCTCGGGGTCCAAGCGGATCAGAGAAGAGACCGTATTGAGGGTATTGAAGAGAAAGTGGGGGTTGATCTGGCTCGCCAGGGCATCCATGCGGGCCTTGAGGAGGATGCGCTGATTTTCCTCGAGGTTCAGCTCCAAGCGGACGCTGTTCCAGATCTTGATCGGTAGCGAGACGGCAAAGATGGCGGCAAACACGTCCAGAGCAACCATCCACGGACCGTTCGCCGGGAAATAGAAAAGCCACCGGGAGGAAACCGCCTGACCCAGCGCCAGGCGGCCGAGTTCGAGCAAGACGCAGGCCCCCAGCGGCAAGAGCTGCCATGACGGTACGCGGTCGAGCACCCAGCGCCAAAGGCGGCGAGGCACGCTGAGGAACGTAAACGGTCCGAAATCCCAGATCGCTTCATGGTTCGGGATAAAATCCCGGATCAGCCCCCCGATCAAGCCGCAAGCCGCCGCGACCGGCATGGCCAGCCACTCGTGATGGGCATAGGCAGGCAGGGAAAGGAGCGCGCTGCCGAGCAGGCCCGTCAGCCGGCCCCCAACCAGGCCAATCAGAAGCGAGCCTTCCAGGGTCATGTCGGCGAAATGGTAGCCGAAAAGGCGAAGCGCGACACCGAGCGCGAATGGACCCGCCAGCATCAACATCAGCTCCAGATTCTGGCGATGCGTGCGGCGCGCGGCGAACAGAGCCCGGCGGAACACGGCAAAACGGGCCAGCAGCGCGGCCAGCGATGCCGCCGCGGCGACGCGCATCATCAGGGTGAAAACCAGGTCTTGTGTGGAGGCAAGAAGATTCATCGGGGCCCGTTTACACCGTAAGGAGCGGAGACGGGATCGCTTGCTATAATACTGATTATCCCATGGCCTCGCGAAAAAAAAGAACCCGGCCCCGCTTGCGGGTCGTGGCGCGGGCGGAACTGCCGACCCGTTACGGCCGCTTCACCGTCCTCGGCGTCGAAGACGCGGGGACGGGAGAAAACGCGCTCGTGCTGCAGCGCGGGCCCGTCGGCGACGGGCATGTACCGCTGGTGCGAATCCACTCGCAATGCCTCACCGGCGACGTGCTGGCTTCCCAGCGCTGCGATTGTCGGGCGCAACTCGAGCTGGCGCTCGAGCAAATCGGGAAGTCCCGGCATGGCCTCTTGCTCTACCTGCCCCAAGAGGGCCGCGGCATCGGACTGATGAACAAACTGCGCGCCTACCAACTGCAAGATCGCGGTTTCGATACGGTGGAGGCGAACCAGAAGCTCGGATTCGCCGCCGATTCCCGGGATTACCGGTTTTCGGCGGCCGTGCTGCGGAAGCTGGGCGTGCGGCGAATCCGCCTGCTCTCGAACAACCCCGATAAAGTCGCCCAACTCGAACAGGCCGGCGTGCGGGTGGTCGAGCGGATGCCTTGCCAACCGCCGCTTTCCCGGCACTCCCGCCACTACCTGCGCACCAAGCGGGATAAACTCGGTCACATCCTGGCGGGAATCTAGTTCCGCCGCGCGGCCTGCCCGCCACCAACGAAATGAACGATTTCGAATACGTCCCCGGATGCCACCAGTGTAAGCGGCCACGCCGGCCTGGGAAGGATCTCGCGGTTGCGCTCGATCGCGATACGGCCGCTGGCGAGCTCGAGATGGTCGACTAGCGCGGCGACGGAAAGGCCATCGGGAATTTCCCGGACTTCGCCATTGATCGTGACCGTCATCGCTCGCGCGAACCCTGCCGCTTTCCCAGCAAGCGAAAAGAAAAAATGGGACGGGTGCAACTCCGGGGACGGGCGAGCCGCGCCGGCCCGAAAGCCTTCGCGGCGTCCCCTCCCCGCATACCGGCGCGGATACTACTTAACCTTGATGAAGATCATTACGAACGTGTAGAGAGCCAGCGACTCGATAAACACGAGCGCCAAGATAAACATGTTCTGAATCACGGTGCTGGCCGCCGGATTCCGAGCAAACCCCTGCGAGGCCCCCATGCTGGCAATGCCCTGCCCGATGCCGCAAAGGCCCGAGGCAATGGCCATCGCGAAACCGGCCGTGATCACCACCCACGTCGCGGTGGAACCGCCGCCCGCCGCCGTCGCGCTACCGGCTTGCGCTGCCAGCGCCGCCGGCGCCAGCGCGAAGACCGCCGCCATCACTGCAAAGAATCCCACGAACTTCCTCATCCGCTTCCTCCATCGTGAAAGTGGCCGCCGGGCGTTCCTATTCATTTTCTCGGGCGGCGCCGGCGGCGATTCCGCCAAAACTTACGCGACAATCGATTAGTGCTGTTCGACAACCGCCCCCTGCACGTAGATGATGGGCAGAATCGTGAATACGAATGCCTGCACGAACGCTTCCAGGATATGCAATGCCATGAAAATGACGGGCCCGAAAAACGGGAAGATCACGCCCACGTATCCCACCGGATTCATTTTCTCCAGGAAAATGGAAAGCGCGACCGTCAAGCCGAGAAACAGGCCGTAAGTCGTTTCGCTCGCCAGCATATTGGCATAGAGCCGGGCGGTGAGCGAGATCAGCCGGCCAATGTGGCTGAAGGCCTCGACGACGACCATCAGCGGCGAAAGGGCCGGCATCGGACCGGCGAATTGGCGGCCGTAACGCAACAGGCCGTTCTTGCGCAGTCCACACCAGTTGTAATACAGAAAAACCAGCAGGGCGCAGCCGAGCGGCACCGAATACTGCGCCGTTGGCGAATCCAGCGTGGGCACCAAACCGATCAGATTCATGAACAGGATGAAAATGCCGATCGAGCCGAGCATGGCGACGTAGCGCTCGCCGCCGTGCCCGATGAAATCGTCGATCATGTCGCGCAAGCCCAGCCGGTACGGGTTGGTGATGAGGGTTTCCATGAACTGCTGCGCGGCCCCCGGCCGCTCGACCGACAGGCGCGCGCGGAGCCAAAGGAAAAAGATCGCGACCAGGAGAAAGACGAAGAGCTCCATGGCGACGTGATTCGGAATCGGCGCCGCGGGATTGGCGCGGAAACCCAGCGCGGCCAGCAGGGCCGCCGCCGGCTTGCCCAGCACCCAATTCACCCATTTTGTGACCCAGAGCTCTTGTTCCATCGGTTCCCGACGCCGCCTCGCGGCCAAGCTTCAGGTAAGCATGCTTCGGCGCCCCCAAAAAACCAACTCACCGATGAGTTCCAGGAGGACCGCCGCGATCAACGCAAACAGGCCGCACAGAAACGCCAATGCCGGCCAGTAAAAGCGCAACAGCATAACATACAGGACCAGTCCCAGCAACGTGTAGCGGCCGAACATTTGCCAAACCATGCTCTTCGGCAAGCGGGGCTTCTCTTCCCCCTCGCCCGCCTGCGCCATGGAAGATCTCGCTACCCAGCCGACCAGCCGGCGCAGCCAGCGGAAGTTGATCCAGGCGACGCAGGCGCCCAGCGCCAGCCCCGCCCCCTCGGGCCAACCGCGCAGAACCAGGACCACCATCCCGGCGAGCAGACCCAGTCCGAGCGTCAGAAATTCAACCCGCCGCTGAGCCGTTTGTCCGAAAAAATCCGCGTCGATCATGGTTTTCCGCCGCCGCTTTGCCCGCCGCCCCGCTGCGCGAGTGACTGAAGCACCCCGCGTAGGCCCCCGATAAAGCCCAGCAGGCCGAAAAACAACATGAGCCAAGGCGTCGTGTGCAGCCATTCATCGAGCATGTAACCGACCACCCCGCCGCCGACCACCGCGCCGATCAGCAGGAACGGAAGATCGAGCGCCAGGGCAAACTGCCGGACCCACTCGGCGGTTTTTTTCCCCGTTGGCCCGGCCGGCATCGGCGTCACGCTCCCCCTGCGCCCGATGAATCGCCATCGTGGCCGGCTCCGTGGAGGATTTCGATGGCATGAGGCAGCAGTTCGGCGACGACGTCAAAAGATTCCACGGCCCCGCGCGGGCTTCCCGGCAGATTCAGAATGAGCGTGCCAGCCCGGCAAGCGCCGATGCTGCGCGAGAGCAGGGCGCGCGGATTGGCGCTCGACTCAGGCGCCCGCATCCGCTCGCCGAGGCCGGGCACGATTCTCTCCGCAACACGCGCGGTGGCTTCCGGCGTGCGGTCTCGCGGGCCCAGGCCCGTGCCGCCGACCGTCAGGACCAGATCGACCTTGTCCACGTCGGCCAGACGAATCAGTTTTTCGGCGATGCGGGTTTCCTCATCCGGCAGAACCTCCCGCGAAACGACTTCCCAGCCAAGCGCCTGACAGCGCTCGCCGACCGCGCTGCCCGAGCGGTCTTGGCGAACGCCGCGGGAAACCGAGTCGCTGATCGTCAGGATGCTTACGCGCATCGGAACCCCCTGAGCTCGGAACTCACCGGCCGTGCTTCGCCTTCCCGTCCTTCGGCCTGCGGCGGTATAGGCCGCTCTTGCCGCCGCGCTTTTCGACCAGGTGCAACTCGGTGATTTCCATGCCGCGATCGAGCGCCTTCGCCATATCGTATACCGTCAGGGCGGCCACCGCCGCCGCCACCAAGGCTTCCATCTCGACGCCGGTCGAGGCGGTGGTAACGACGCGACTGGTGATCTCAACGCCCCTCGGCCGCAGATCGGCGGAAAGATCGGTGTGGGTAATGGGGAGCGGATGGCAGAGCGGGATCAGTTCCGCCGTTCGCTTGGCAGCCAGGATGCCGGCAATTCGCGCCACTTCGAGCGGGCTGCCCTTGGGAGTTCTCAGCCCGCGGATGGCGCGCAGCGCGGCCGGGCGGATGCGCACGAACGCATGGGCGACCGCGGTGCGTTCGCTCGCGGGCTTGGCAGTGATGTCGACCATCTTCACTTTTCCCGCCCGCCCGTAGTGCGTTAGATTCGCCACCGCTCGGCTCCCCTTTTTGGCAGCTTCCCGGATTCGCCCGGACAGTTTGCTACAGCAGCTCCCGCCGCAAAACAACCCCGATCGTTTCACCGGCTTGCCAGCGGGGACGATCGGCGGGCACAACGATAAACCCATTCGATTGTGCCAGGCCAGCCAAGTCTCCCGATCCGCGCCAGGCGACCGGCCGCGCCTCCGGCCCCGGCTCCTTCCACTCGACGCGCGCCGGCAGGAAGTGTGTCAATCCTTCCTTTTCGTCGAGCGGCTGTGCGAGGCGGGCGGTGACCAAGGGCAAGGGGCGAGGCCCGGCGCCGCTCAGGAGGTCGAGAGCGGGAATGACGAGCAATTCAAACGTCACCATAGTGGAAACCGGGTTCCCCGGCAAGCAGAACACCGGCCTTCCCGCGCACCAGGCGAATACCGCCGGCCGGCCCGGACGAATCGCGACGGTCTCGAAATAGAACTCCGCGCCAAGCTCGCCTAGCACGCCCTTGACCAGATCGTACTTCCCCTTGGAAACTCCGCCGCTCACGACCAGGATATCGGCCTCGAGGCCCTTGCGCAGGCGATCTCCGAGTTCCACGAAACGGTCCGGAGCGTGGCCGAGCGGCACGGCGCGGCCCCCGGCCAGCGTGACCTGGGCAAAGAGCGAGGAGCTATTGCTATCGCGAATCTGAAATGGCCCCGGCTGCCGGTCCAAGGGAACGATTTCATCGCCGGTAGCCAGAACGGCCACGCGCGGCTGCCGGAAAACGGGCGCTCGCGCGCAGCCGACCTCGGCCAGGAACGCCATTTCCGCGAAGCCGATGCGGCGGCCGGGATGCAAGACCGTCTGACCGGCGCGCGCCTCGCTTCCCTGGGCGACGATATGCTGGCCAGGCTTGGCCGGCCGGTCTAGGGCCATGCGGAGTTCGGAAAGTCGGCGGGTGTGTTCGATCATGACGACCGAGTCGGCTCCGCCGGGCACCGGCGCCCCGGTCATAATCTCGGCGGCTTGGCCGGGACCGATCGTTTTATCGAGCGAGGACCCGGCCTTGATTTCGCCAACGACGTCGAATTCGGCAGGAACGGCAACCGCATCGGCGGCGCGAAGCGCAAAACCATCGCGGATCGCCCGGGGAAACGGGGGCAGATCGCGGTCGGCAACAACCGGCTCGGCGAGAATCCGGCCCAGGGCGCGGCCCAGCGGAACCCGTTCGCGCCGGGGACGCCGCATTCGGGCGCCGGCGATCTCAACGACTCTCGCGCGCGCCTGCTCCCAGGACAGCATCGGTTAGGTCAGCCAACTGGCCAGCAAGGTATCTGGAGGAAGGACGGCCGCTTCGCGTTCCGGTCCTGTGGAGATCATCCCGATCTCAACGCCGAGTTGGTCGGAAATAAAGCGGAGATAGTCGAGGGCCGCCTGGGGCAGATTTTCCAGGCGATCGACGCCGCCGGTCGAGGAGCACCAACCCGGCAGCGTGTGGTAGACGGGAGTAACGCGTTCCAGGACCTCGGCCTCGGCAGGCATCTCCGTGATGGGAGTGCCCTTATAGCGGTAACCAACGGCGACTTGAATTTCCCGCTGGGTGTCGAAGACGTCCAGCTTGGTGACGACCAGCGAGCCAATGCCGTTGATTTGGGTCGCGTAACGCAGGATGGGCAAATCGAGCCAGCCGCAGCGTCGCGGGCGGCCGGTTACGGCGCCGAATTCAACCCCGCGATTGCGCACCTCGTCGGCTTCGATCGTAGCCATTTCCGTGGGGAACGGGCCGTTTCCGACGCGCGTCGTGTAGGCCTTGGTGACGCCGACGACGCCGGTGATCCGGGACGGCGGAAAGCCCAGCCCGGTCGAAGCGCCGCCGGCCGTGGCGCTCGAGGAAGTCACGTAGGGGTAGGTCCCATGATCGATATCGAGCATGGTGCCCTGCGCCCCCTCGAACAGCAGCGACTGGCCCTGGTCGGCGGCGCGGATCAGCATCGCGCCCGTATCGGCTACGAACCCGCGAATGCGCTCGGCAATCGCCAGATAGGAATCGGCCAGGCCGTCCGAATCGAGCGCCTGGCCGTAGGCGGCCAGGCTGATGGCATTCTTTTCGCGCAGTAAGCTTTCGAGCTTGCGCCGGAAGCCTTCGGCGTCGAGCAGATCGGCGACGCGCAATCCGCGCCGGGCCATTTTATCTTCGTAGGCGGGCCCGATTCCGCGGCTGGTGGTGCCGATCTTGGAGTTGCCGCGAAACGCCTCCGAAGCCTGATCCAACATGCGGTGATACGGGAATATCAGGTGGGCGCGATTGCTGACGAATAGCCGGCCAGAGACATCGATATCCGCTTTGGCCAAGGCGTCGATTTCCGAAAGGAACGCGGCGGGATCGAAAACGACCCCCGCCCCGATCACCGCCTTCTTACCCGGGCGCAGGACTCCCGAGGGAACCAGCTGCAGAATGAACTTCTTTCCGTCGCAGATGACGGTGTGACCGGCGTTATGGCCTCCCTGGCAACGTGCGATGTAATCGAACGAGGCGGCAAGGTAATCGACTACCTTCCCCTTTCCCTCATCGCCCCATTGGGCGCCCACGACGACAATCGTTTTCATCGTCCACCCTGGCCTGGCATTCGCTCCGCATGCCTCCCCACCGCCGCACCCATCCGGAAAGGCAAAAAATGATGTGAGAATGTCCGCGGGCTATCCTACCTTCCGCGCCCAAAAAGGCGCAAGCAGCCGCCGTTCCGGAACCCGGGGATCATGCTAAAAAGGGGTTCGAAAAAAGGCTGCCGGCGCTGAAGAGCCCGCCTCTCTCAGGCCGCGACTTTAACCCAGGCGCGAACGCGGGATGGAGGCCGTCGAATCCGGCGACAGCCCGCTTGGCACACCCGGGTCCCAGCGCCGCCGCTCGAAGCCCCGGCGGAGTTCTTAGCCGACCACGCGCCCCAGAACGCGCTGAATCTGCTCCTTGGGCACGGCGCCAACGATCTGGTCGGCAACCTCGCCGTTCTTGAAGATGAGCAAGGTGGGGATGCCGCGAACGTTGTAGCGAACAGCGGAGTTGGAGCTTTCGTCGACGTTCACCTTCACTACCTTGAGCTTGCCCTCGTATTCCTTGGCGATTTGATCGACGGTCGGAGCGAGCATATGGCAGGGACGGCACCATTCGGCCCAGAAGTCCACCATCACCGGCTGCGACTTGCTGGCGGCCAGCACCTCGTTATCGAAGTTCCCATCATTCACGCTTTGAATCGATTCGGACATAATCACCCTTTTCCTGAAGATCTGGCGGGGGCCGCTACCCTGCCGCCCACTCCTCTCATACTTGATGATTCAGAGGCCGCGGGGATTCGGCCTTTCTGCGCCGTTTCGTACAAGGAGGCATACTGCATCGCCGACGCCTTCCAGGAAAAGTCCCGGGACATGGCGCTCTGCTGCAGCCGGCGCCAAAGGCCCGCATTGCGATAGGCGCCGAGCGCCTCGCGCAGACACGCCAGCAGGGCGGCCGGCTCGTAATCCTGGAATTTGAAGCCGGTTCCCTCGCCCGTTTTCGGATCGAACGGCTCGACGGTATCGTCGAGCCCGCCCGTCGCGCGCACCAGCGGCAGCGTGCCGTAACGAAGGCTGAAAATCTGGTTCAAACCGCAAGGCTCGTAGCGGGAAGGCATCAGGAACAGATCGGCTCCGGCTTCGATCTTGTGCGCCAGGGTGTTGTCGTACGCGATCCGGACGCCCACCTGATCCGGATGCTCGATGGCGAGAGTGCGGAAAAACTCCTCGTATTCGGGCATCCCGGTGCCGAGCGCCACGATCTGCAAATCCTCATCCAGCATTTCCCCGGCCGCCTGGAGCACCAGGTCGAAGCCCTTCTGATCGACCAGGCGAGAAACCACCCCGATCAGCAGCCGGTCCGGATTGGCGGCAGGCAGCCGGAATTCCTTGAGCAGGTCTTGCTTGCACAGCTTCTTTCCAGAGAGATCGGAAGCGGAATAGCGGGCGGCAATCAGGCGATCGTTTTCAGGGTTCCAGGCCCCATAGTCGGCGCCGTTGAGAACGCCCACCAGGCGATCGGCCTTGTTCCGGATGACGCCTTCGAGCCCGCAGCCGAATTCCGCCGTCTGGATCTCCTGGGCGTACCGGCGGCTCACCGTGGTCAGCCAGTCGGTGTATACAATGCCGCCCTTGAGGAAATTGACCCGGCCGAAAAATTCCAGCTCGTCGATCGAAAACAGCCGCTCCGGCAGGCCAACCCGGCCGAGCACGGACCGCTCGAACAGCCCCTGATAGCCCATATTGTGAATTGTCAGCACGCACGCCGTCGCGGACAGCACGGGATCGGAGGCGTAAAGGGTTCTGAGGAATACGGGCAGAAGCGCCGTTTGCCAGTCGTGGCAATGGATGACGTCGGGCCGCCAGACGAGCTTCGCGAACTCGATTGCGGCGCGGGAAAACTCGGCGAAGCGCTCGGGATTATCCGGGTAGTCGCCGGCAGGCCCTCCGTAGAGTGTTTCGCGGTCGAAATATTCAGGGTCGTCGAGGAAGAAATAGCGGACGCCGTCCTGCGCGAACCCGCCAACCACCGACGGAAATCGCAAATCGGGGCCGACGGGAACCGTCAGGCTCTGGTGAACGATTTTCGCGTCGATTTTCGTGCCGCGGTAGAGCGGCAGCAGCACGGCCACTTCGTGGCCCAGGCCGGCGAGCTCCTTCGGCAAGCCGCCGATCACATCACCCAGCCCGCCAGTCTTCGAAAACGGGACGCCTTCCGGCGCCACAAACAGGATTCTCATATCGCCTCAGGTAAACGAATCATTCAAGCTAATGAATGCCCTTGCGCTCGTCAAGGGCGCGAATGGAGGGTGCGGGGAAATCTTTCGATTGCAGAAATCAGATTTCGCGCTGGCGAGCGGCAAGTGTCACACGACGGCGATCAAAACTTCCCATAACAACCTTATTTTCAGCACTTGATTTTTTCTGCGTGCCACAAATTCGGTCCTTTTCAGAAGAAAAAGCGAAGGTTCGCGGCGGGAAATTAGCTGGAATGCCCTGGCGCGTTAGCGTGGCACGAAAAAATGGTGGCCGCAAGGACTCGGCCTACGCGGGCTGGAGGGCGCTCTCAGACAGTCACCCATGTCGGGCCGCATGTGGCTTTGTCGACTCGGAGGCTGGAGAAAGTCTACTCTGTGCCGCCCACAGGTAGACGTCGCACGCGGATGCGTGCTTCTTCGACGACTACAATGCTGCCCTGCTCTAAGACGTCCTCAATCGCCGCGAGATTCGTTAGGAGGAACTGCAATTGCGCCCGAGGCTGTCTCGGACCCCGCCGAAAGAGGACGAACGAAGGCTTTTTCTCGTCGCGCAGAGCCAAGAGAGTGCCAAAATCGGCGTCAGAGGAAATCACGGTCCGTCCTTCGCTCGCGGCCCTGGCGAGAACTTCGCGGTCGGTCGCATTTTGCATTTCGTAATCGCGAACGTGAACCGCATCGTGGCCGGCGGCCCGAAGACCCTCTGCGATTACGGGTGACAATGCGTTGTCCACCAGGAATCTCAAGAACCACCGGCAACGGGAAGCTCGCGTTCGCGGACCGCTTCGGCGGCATAACGCAGCGCTTCCCGAATATCCTCACGCTCCAGGTCAGGGTACGCTTTCAGAATCTCCGTGTCCGCCATCCCCTCACTTACCATACCGACTACGGTTGCGACCGGGATCCGCAAGCTGCGGATGCAGGGAACGCCGCCCATTTGATCCGGATTCACGGTAATCCGCTTGAAAATCGTCATGTCGACCTCCCGTTCCGGGCTTGCCGGGATAAGGGAGCGGCCAATCTCCGCCATCAAAGATAGCATGACGCGGAGGCTGAAATCCCGCGCCTTGCTCCCCGAGCCCGAAGAAAGCTCGAAAACCGCACCCTCAAAACCGAAGGGTGCGGCACCCAGAATCGTCTTGGCGTTTTACGCCTGCCCCACCCGCCCAACAGTGGATCCGACTACGGATAGCCAGTGAGCAGCCTGTCTGACGGCAAAACGCCGCTAGCCACAGGGCGCCGCCAGTGAAGCCACAAAAGACGGTCGCGCGATGTCCACCCAAAGCGAAACCGGCCCGGCCGGGCGGTTTCTTCACAGCTTCAAGTCGAGCACAGGGCACCCGTAAAACCAAATGCGGCGGCGTGCACCTCCCGCCGGACACGCTCTGGGAGCGGTATAATCGGTCTGGAACGGAGCAATTCTGAAAACTAGACAATTTTAGAATTCATGCTGATTCACACAAAGCTACGAGGGGGATATCCTCAGATTACTCAGTTTCCCGCCAACTACCCTGATTTCTTGGCAGCTTTTCGGGGCGGCCAGACCGTGGACAACAACACGTATCTCACCACGGCAGACACAGTGCAGACCGCTCTCTACAAAGCCGCACTCGCAAGCGGACATCTCACCACACAGAGGAACCCCATACAGGATGAATTTCTTCTAGACATTTTTCTGACGGATGCGGGTGCAGACCAAATCGTTGTCCCTCAGGACAGACCATTCTGCGAACAGGCAGTGGAGTTGGCAAAGAAGAGCGTTGCAGAGAATGATGGCGAACTTCACCCTTATGTTGGGGCGGTTGTTGTGAGAAATGGGACCATTCTATCTACAGGATTCCGAGGCGAAACAGGCGAAGGGAGTCACGCTGAATTTTGTGCCCTCAAGAAGGTCAATGAAGGAGATGTGGATAACGTCGACTTGAGCGGCTGCATTGTTTACACTACGTTGGAGCCTTGTTCTAAGCGGAAGCGGCCCAAAATTCCCTGTGCGACACGTCTTATAAAGGCTAAAGCTGCACGGGTTGTATTGGGAATGCCCGACAAAGACAAAGATGTTTATGGATTCTCGTCATTAGCTGAGGCAGGCATCCATGTTGGGCTTTTTCCAAACGACCTGATGCAGGAACTTTTAGCTCTTAATAAAGAATGGTCTGAGACACGCAGAAAGCCCGAAGACCTGCCACCGCCGAACGACACCAACGCCATCGCCAGTGTTTCATACTACAAGCCGGGAACCTCCATGCTGGACAACCTCGTTCTGGTTGTCCGACCACCAGAGCATGTTGGCGGCTTCTACACGATAGAAGACGCCGCTAAAAATGTTTTGGCTAGTGGTCGAACCGTTAAAGAGATTGGCGTCGAATGGCGTCGGGTCGACACTCAAAAAGTGATTGTAGAACAATGGGTTCGCCAAAGTGCGGGCAGTAGCAATCGACTCCTGGACCTTATTTAATCGTTGCGGTAAGAACTACGCAGGTACGTCCCTATCTGGCTGTACAGTAGCGAAAATCGCTGATGTCCAGTCGCTTTGTACCGTAGTTGAAGTCAATCGTCTCTTCCCATAGTTGGCGGGTGGCCCGAGATTTCCGCGACAGGCGGCTTCTCTTTCACGCACCCGGGGCATGATAGCGCCGCGCCTTCGCCCCGACCTTGTTTTTGCGGGTGCCCCATCCCTTGCCTGGCAAGGGTAGGCAAGGGGTGAAGGTTCGGGCCCTTTCCGGGCCCCTAAATGCACCGGAGAGATTCCTCGTCCGCCGCAGGGGGACTCGGAATGACGACGGGCCCCGAATCGCGCGCAGCAAGGCGGGTGCCCGCCCAAGCAGGAAATACTCAGCGGCAACACCTGATAGACTCGGCGCATGACACCGCAAAGGCTGGGGCAGCATTTCCTCACCGACGCCGGATGGCGGGCGCGGATTATCGAGCGGCTCGCGCCCAATGCGGGACAGGTGTGGGTCGAGATTGGCGCGGGTCGCGGCGAAATGACGCGCGAACTGGCCAGGCGCACGGGAAACGTCGTCGCCATCGAATTGGACCCTGCTCTCGCCGATAAGCTTCGCGAAAGCACAAAAGGCCTGCCGGTAGAGATCGTCCGAGGCGATATTCTTTCGCTCGATCTGGTGAAACTTGCTGGGCCGCGATTCCGCGTTTACGGAAGTCTTCCCTACTACATCACGTCGCCGATCCTGCGAAAGCTTTTTGCCATCGCCGATCATTTGGATGAAATCGACGTCGTGATTCAGTGGGAGGTGGCGCGGAGAGTCGCCGCGCAGCCCGGCAGCAGGGACTTCGGCTGGCTATCGGTTCTCGCGCAGTTCTACACGCGCCCGGAAATTCTTCAAAAAATTCCGCCGGGGGCCTTTCGTCCCCCGCCGAAAGTCGATTCCGCGCTGGTCCGCCTCGTTCCGCCGGGCGAGAACGCGCGGCTGAAACTCGAAGATGAAAAGGGCTTTCTGGAATTCGCGCAGAAGTGCTTCGGGCAGAAGCGCAAAACATTGGCAAATAATTTGAAAGCGGGTTACCAGGCCGAGGCGCTGCGGGAAGCGATCGGGGCGCTCGGGCGCGGCATGCAGGTGCGAGCCGAGCAGCTTGGGATCGCCGAAATGGCCGGACTCTTCCGAATGCTAGAAAGCGGGAAGCGAGAGAGTGCTTGACGCTCATACGGCATTGACGTATACTTAGGTTGTGCCCGCGGCGATCGCCTACACCAGCGTCTATGAGAAGCGTGCAGGGAAAATCCTCCGCGCGGAAGAGCGAAATGCGATGGAACTCCACGTCGCCAGTACCCCGGAAACACACCCCGTCGTTGCAGGCACGGGCGGGGTGCGAAAAGCCCGGTGGAGCCGCCGCGGAAAAGGGAAGCGGGGCGGGGTTCGCGTGATCTATTTTTACCGGTCAGGTCTCGCCGGCCAGGGGGTGGATGTGGTCTATTTCCTCGACATCTACGCCAAAACAACGAAGGAAAACCTGACCCCAGCCGACAAGCACCAACTCAAGGAGCTAATCAATCGTTTGAAGGGTGTCCAATGAAGAAGGCAAAGCATTCCAAGGTCGGTAAGCGACTGATTGCCGCCATGAAGGAAGTCGTCAATCACGTTGAGGGAAAGACGGCGCTTCCCATGCGATACGTCGAGGTGCCTGAGGATGTGGATGTGCGGGCAATCCGGTCCAGGCTGGGCCTGTCGCAAGCGGAATTCTCACGGCGCTACGCCGTCAGCCCCCGCTCGCTTCAGGAATGGGAGCAAGGGCGCAGGCGCCCGGAAAGCGCGGTGCGCGCCTATTTGACGGTAATTGATAGAAACCCGCAGGCAGTGGAAAAAGCGCTTACCAAGAGATCGTGAGATGCGAAGGGCGTCCGGCATGGCATCGGCTACACTCGCGGCGAAGCGAGGTAGCTGCAGCCGATTTCCGCCAGGCTGATGGGCAATTGCGCCCAGAAGCGCAACTGGACGGATCGATAGCCATGCTCGCCGCAAAGAAACGCGGCCAGCAGGCGGCGAAACGTGGGGCTGCGGCGCGCGAATTCCACCGTGCGCCGGGTCACCGGTCGGCCAAGAAAGTTCTCCCCAAAAAATCGGGGAGCGAGCCTGGCCGCCCGTTCGAGTTCCGCGCCAAATTCGGCGCGCAGCCGCGCCGGGTATTTTTCGGGATGCCCAGCGGCCAAACATTCGCCCAGCAATTCTCCCGAGCGCAGCGCGTAATGCAACCCCTCGCCCGTAATCGCATCGACGGTGGCGGCGGCGTCGCCGGCGAGCGCCCAGTTGGGTCCGAGGATGGGGCGCGAGCGAACCGTGCCGGGCCTTGGCGACGGCAAAAGGTGGCTGAAAAAGCAGGCGCCTTCTGGCGGCAGGCGCTCCTCGCGGATAAATTTTTCCAGATGATCGCGCAACTCGGCGCTCGAACAAGCGTCCAGCTTGCCGCAAATACCGACCGAGAGATGGTCGGGCCGGGGAAACGACCACAGGTAGCCGCGAAACCGGGGCAGAAATTTGATCTTCAAAACGTCGGACTGGACCGGAACGTAGTAGCCGAGCGTCTGTTCGAGGTCGGCCGGCTCGATCGGGCTCGTTCCGGGCAGCAAACGATTGCGCGCGCCGGCCGCGACGACGACGAAATCGGCCGAAAATTCCGCCGCTCCCGCCCACAGTCGCGGCCGCGGAGAATCGACAGCGAGAGCCGTCACCCGCGCCCGCACGACGCGGCACCCGGCGCGCTCGGCGCGCTCGAGCAGCAAACCGTTCAGCACGCGGCGGGAGTAAATGATCATCGGCTCATCCAACGGAAGGCGCGCGCGCGCATCCGAGCCGGCGATCAGCTCGATTTCCCGCACCATTTTCTTGGGATACGGCCCATCGCGCAGGAACGGGAAGGCGCGAATGGCTTTCTGCGTCAGCCCGCCTCCGCAAGGCTTCTCCCAGGCGAGGTGATCGTCGATCACCGTCGTCCGCACGCCCGCCCGGGCCAGCGTTTCCGCGCAAACCGCGCCAGCGGGACCGCCGCCGGCGATGATGATTTCGCTCATGCTCGACTCAGATCAGGGGAAGAACCAGCGCCAGCGTTCCGGCCGCGAGTATAGCATCGAGGACCGCCGCGGCCGGGGCGCCGGCCCCGCGCCGGCGCAGCGCATCGGCCAAGAGGCGCTGGCCGATCGAGATGATCCCCAGGCCGATCACCAGCAAAACGATCAGCAAGCCCCTCGGCCAGAAAATCAGCACCGCAAAGACTTGGGCCAGGAACAGCAGGCCGCGCATCGCGAGGAAAACCAGGAATCGATTTTTTCGGCCCGGAGGGCCCAGCGCGGCTTCTTCCGCCCAAAAATAGGGCGCGGTGAAACCGGCCAGGCCCGCCCAGCGCCAGAGCCTGGCGCCGGCGAGTGTGGACTCGACCAGTTCCGGGCGCATCGCCCAAGAGAAAAGCGCGACGAGAACCAGTCCGGCGATAATTGCAAAATTGAGCCAGCCCGGATTGGCGGACAGCTCTTTCCCGATGGACTTGCCCAGCAGAATCAGGAGTAGGAGGCCGGTGAGCAGAGCAACCAGCGCGACCCAGTCGCCATCTTCCAGTTGCACGGGCCGCACGAATTGACTGATCCGCGTGAGGCCCGCCACGGTAACGCCGAAAAATGCCGCCACGGCCCAAAAGCCGAGGACCCTCTTCCAGGCGAGCGGGGCTTCGGTTTCTTTTGCTCCGGCGGAATCGAGGCGAAACAGCCGAGCCAGCGCGGCGAGCGCAGGGACCACCAGAAGTGCCATGCCGGCCAGAAGCGCGAAATTCGAGAGTAGCGCCGCCAGCGGCCGCCCGATCGGATGGGAACCCGGTGCGGAAGCCGCCGATGGCGGCGTTCCGGACGCAACGGCGCGATGGGCCCAGCCGAGAACGTCTTTCCACGTTCGAGGATCCAAGACTATCGTGCCGTGAAGCTCGCCCGAGAGAATCCGCAACGCGACGGCCCGCCCCCGCGCGAAATCCTCCGGCCCCTCGCGCGCGCCGCCGGCGTCTCCGAGCAGTTGCCGCGCGGTTTGCTTCACCGGGCCCAGATCGAACTGACCGGCGAGAATCAGCAGGTTTGGCGGGGTGCGTTTGGGCGGAACGACCAGAGCCGGGGAAATCGCCACCGTCGCGGCGACGGGGAGGGTACGCGCCAGGCGAATGACGACGGCAGCGCCAAGTGAGTGGCCGATGAAAACGGTGCGGGCGGGGACGATCCGACCGGAACGGACGAGGAACTCCACGGCGGCGGCCGCGCACCGGTCGACGCGAGCGTAGGAAAAGGGCTCCCGGCTGCGGCCGTGGCCGGCCAGATCGGGCAGATAGACTCGCCAGCCCGATTCGGCGAGCGACTCGCCGAGCGGCTCCATGATCGCGGCGCTGGCCCCGAAACCGTGAAACACCACCGCGACGGGAACCGGGCCGGCGGCCGCGCCCAGCACGCGCACGGGCGTCCGGCAGCCGTCACCGAGAACAAGCGTTTTTTCGGCGGGCCTCGCCCAGAACAGCCCCAGCCCGCCGGCGATGCTCAGCAGCACGCCTAGCCAGATAGGAAGCAACCTCGGTTGCCGGTTCAATGTTCTTAATCCTCGAATGGTAGAATTGCACATAGGCCAGGTCCGGCGGAATCCGGAGTGCAGTTTGGGAAGTGTCGTTAGCCAAAGGGAACTTTTTGAACAGGTGGCCGCGGCCCGGCGTGCCGGACGGAGAATTGCGTTCACAAACGGCTGTTTCGACCTTTTGCATCCCGGCCATATCCGTTCCCTCGAACAAGCGCGTTCCTCCGGCGACTGTCTCGTCGTGGCGGTGAATTCCGATCGCAGCGTGCGGGAGATGAAGGGACCGGGCCGCCCGCTGGTCGATCAGAATGAACGGGCCGAGCTGCTGGCCGCGCTTGCCGCGGTCGATTGGGTGGTGATATTCGACGAGCCGACGCCCGAGCGCCTGATCGCGCGCCTGCTGCCCGACGTGCTGGTGAAGGGCGAGGATTGGGCGCCCGGCGAAATCGCCGGCCGCGCGGCGGTGGAATCCGCTGGTGGCCGGGTGCTGCGCATCCCGATCGAGCCCGGCTATTCCACCAGCGAAATCATTCAACGCATTCGCAACCAGGACGCATGATTCTACCTCTGCTCGCTGAAGTGCTGGCCCAAATCGGCTCCCATCCCGCCACGCGAGCGGCTCTGGGCGCGACTCGCGCCGAGCGCGGCTGCGCGCGTCTGGCCGGACTGACCGATCCCGCGAAAGCGCTGGTCGCGGCGCAGGCGGCGGCTTCCGCGGGCAGGCCGGTCATCGTGCTGGTGCACTCGAACGGCCGCGCCGACCAGATCGCCGAGCCTTTGCGCTATTTCTACCGCGCGCTGACCGGGCGGCCCGGCAAGGAAGTGGTCGATCTGCCCGCCTACGAAGTGCTTCCTTATCAAAACCTCTCGCCGCATCCGGAAATCGCCAGCGGGCGCGCCGTGGGATTCTGGCAGCTGGCTTCCAGGCAGGCCCGCGTGGCCGTCGTGCCGCTCGCGGCGGCCCTTTGGCGCAGCCGCGATGCGGAATACTACCGTGAACTGGCGCGGCCCGTGGCGCGCGACGACTCGCTCGCTCTCGAAGAGCTGACCGGGCATCTGGCGCTGGTCGGTTACGACCGCGAGGATATGGTGGAGATGCCGGGGCAGTTCGCCGTGCGGGGCGGAATCGTCGACGTCTTCCCGCCCGACGCCAACCGGCCGGTGCGCATCGAGCTCTTCGGTGATACGGTCGAATCGCTGCGCGAGTTCGATCCGCAAACCCAGCGTTCCACCGGGCCCCTCGAACGCGTCCTATTGCTCCCCATGAGCGAATGCCTCCGCCCGGCCCCCGAACTGACCGCGGTGGGTTCCGGCGCGGATGGCGCGCGGACCGAATCCGACGCGGAATTGCTGCTGCCCGGCTGGGAATTCCGCGCCGCCGCGACCGATCCGCCGGCGACAACGCTATTCGATCTGGCCGGCGACCCGCTGGTGATCGTCGAGGAACCGGAAGAGCTCGAAACGGCGATAGCCGGCCTGCGGGAACAGATGGACCGCGCCTGGCAGGAAGCGCGCGAGCGCGAGGAGGAACCGGCGGCCGAGCCGGCCCGCTACTGGCTGAGCGAGGCCGAGTGGGAAGGGGCACTGGCGTCGGCCAGACGCCTGGAACTGGTCCGATTGCCGCTCGGAGCCGAGGCAGGCTTGGTTCTTTCCAGCCAGACGACCACGCGCTACCAGGGAAACGTGCCCGCCTTCATGGGTGAGCTGCGCGGCCGCATGGACGCGGGCGAGACGGTCGTGGTTTCGGCGGCCAGCACCGGCGAGATCGAGCGCCTGGTCGACCTCTGCCACGAGTACGAACTGCCCTACCGGCTCGGCGAACTCGAGGAAGGCGCCACGATGAGCCGCCTGGCGGAAGATTCGACGGCCGAAGCGGCTCGGGCGGTCGTGCTGGCGAAGGTGCCCCTGGCCGAAGGCGTGCGATTCCCCGATCTGAAACTCACCATCTATGGCTACGCCGACCTTTTCGCCCCGGCCGTCGAACGGCCGCGGCGGCGGCAGTCGGCGGCTTTTTCGAGCGATTTTTCCGATCTGAAGGCGGGCGACCTGGTCGTCCACGTCGATCATGGAATCGGCGAATTCCAGGGATTGAGCCATCTCGCCCTGAACGGACCGAGCGGCGAATTCATGACGCTTCGCTACGCCGACGACGCCAAACTCTACGTTCCGCTGGCTCGGCTGGATTTGGTGCAGAAATATCGCACCCTCGGCCAGGCGCGCCCGCCGCTGGACCGTCTGGGCGGGGCGACCTGGGCCGTGCGCAAGAAGCGCGCCCGCCGCTCGATCGACGATCTGGCCGGGCAGCTTCTCGAACTCTACGCCCATCGCAAGACCGTCGCCGGCCACGCCTTCCCGCCCGATTCGCCCTGGCAGAAGGAACTCGAAGACGCCTTCGCCCACGAGGAGACTCCCGACCAGTTACGCGCGATCGACGACGTGAAACGGGACATGGAATCCGCGATACCGATGGACCGGTTGCTTTGCGGCGACGTCGGCTACGGGAAGACGGAGGTGGCGATTCGCGCCGCTTTCAAGGTGCTGGCAAACGGCAAGCAGGCGGCCGTGCTCGCGCCGACGACCGTGCTCGCTTTCCAGCACTACGAAACCTTTCGCCGGCGCCTGGGCGCCTTTCCGGTCCGCGTCGAGATGCTGAGCCGGCTGCGCACCCCGCGGGAACAGAAGCAGACGGTCGCGGATCTGGAAGCCGGGAAGATCGACGTCGTGATCGGCACGCACCGGCTGCTCTCGCGCGATGTGCGCTTCCACGATTTGGGCCTGCTGGTGGTCGACGAGGAGCAGCGATTCGGCGTGAGCCACAAGGAGCGGCTCAAGGAGCTGCGCAAGGACGTCGCCGTGCTGTCGATGTCGGCGACGCCCATCCCGCGCACCATGCACATGGCCCTGGCCGGATTGCGCGACATGTCGCTCATCGAGACGCCGCCCCGCGGCCGTCTATCGATCCAGACGGTCGTGGCTCCCTTCGAGGATGCCCTGGTGCGCCGGGCCATCGAGCACGAACTCGACCGCGGCGGCCAGGTATTCTTCGTCCATAACCGCGTCCAATCGATCCCCCTCATGGCCGAACGCATCCGCCGCCTCGTGCCCCGGGCGCGCATCGTCGTCGGCCATGGCCAGATGAGCGAGCACCAGCTCGAAGACGTCATGCTGAAATTCATCCGCCAGGATGCCAACGTGCTCATCTCGACCACGATCATCGAGAACGGACTCGATATCCCCGCCGCCAACACCATCATCATCAATCGCGCCGACCGCTTCGGCCTGGCCGAGCTGTATCAGCTCCGCGGCCGCGTCGGGCGCTCGGACCGCCGCGCCTACGCCTACCTGCTGGTGCCTCCGCCCGCGACGCTATCCTCCGAGGCGCGCCAGCGCCTGGCGGCGCTCAAGGAATTCAGCGAATTGGGGGCCGGCTTCCGGATCGCCGCGCTGGACCTGGAGCTGCGCGGGGCCGGGAATCTGCTGGGCCGCGAGCAGCATGGCCACGTCAACGCCGTCGGGTTCGATCTCTACTGCCAGATGCTCGAACAGGCCGTGGCCGCCTTGAAGGGGGAATCGCCCCGCCCCGAGATGCGTGTTACGCTCAACCTTGGCCTCGACGTGCGGATACCGCCCGATTACATCCCGGGAGAAAACGAGCGGCTGCGCACCTACAAGCGGATTGCCGCCATCGCGGCCGAAAGCGAACGCGACGATATCCTGCGCGAGATCGAGGACCGCTTCGGACCGCCGCCGCGCTCGGTCCTGAACCTGCTGGAGTATGCATTGCTGAAATCCCAATGCGAGCGGATACTGGTCTCGTCGGTCGAACGGCGCGATCGCCGCTTGGCGCTGCGCTTCCACGGCGATACGCCGGTGCGGCCCGATCGCCTGGTCCGGCTGGTGCGGTCGCGCCGGGGCTCCAGCCTCGACCCATCGGGGCTGCTATGGGTCGAATACAAGCCGGAGGACGGCAGTCCGGCCGCCGTGGCTCGCGGCGTATTGCTCAAGCTGGAAGCCGGGAGCTAGAATGCGCGATATGAAGCGGAAACTCAGCCTGCTGGCCGGCGCGGCCATTTTTCTCGGCGGCTCGCTCGCGCTCCGGGCGCAGCAACCTCCCGTTCCCAAGGGCCAGGTGATCGAGCGGATCATCGCCCGCGTCAACGACTCCGTCGTCACCAGCCACCAATACCAGAAGGCGCTCGCCGCCCTGCACGTGCAAATCAAGCAGGGATGCCCCGCCTGCTCCGAGGCGCAGCTCGAGGCCAAATTCCAGGACCAGCAAAAGGACGTTCTGCGCGATCTGATCGACCAGTCGCTGCTGGTGCAGCGGGCCGAGGATCAGGGAATCAACGTCGATATCGCCGTGGTCAAGCAGCTCGACAAGATCCGCCAGCAATACCACTTGGATTCCATGGACGCCTTGCAGCGGGCCGTCGAGGCGTCCGGGATGAACTGGGACGACTACAAGGCGACCATCCGCAGGCAGCTTCTCACGCAGCGGATCGTCCAGCGCGATGTCGGCAGCACGGTGCAGATCGACCACAAGGAGATCGTGACGTATTACGACACCCACAAGGATCAGTTCAACCGGCCCGAGAGCGTCGTACTGCGCGAAATTTTCCTTTCGACCAAGGGCATGACGGCCCCGGAAGTCGAGGCGGCGCGGAAGAAGATCGAAAACCTGCGCCAGCGCGTGCTGAACGGCGACGATTTCGGGCAACTGGCCAAGCTCTATTCCCAGGGATCGACCGCGCAACAGGGCGGTGAACTCGGCACGTTCGAGCGAGGCCAGCTCGCCACGAGCATCGAAAACGCCGTTTTCAAACTCGATCACAACCAGATGACGCCCGTCATCGACACCCCGGCCGGATTCGAACTCCTCCAGGTGGAAAAACACTTCCAGGCCGGAATCCAGCCGGTCGACGCCGTCGAAACCGAGATTGAAAACGACATCTACATGAAGAGAATCGGTCCGGCGCTGCGCACCTTCCTCGAAAAGCTGCGCCAGCGAAGTTATATCCAACTCCAGCCGGGCTACGTCGATACGGCCGCCGTCGCCGAAACCCCGATCGAGGAAGTGGCGCCGGGCTCGGACGGAAAAACCGGCGGCAAGAAGAAAAAAGGCAAGGGATGAAGCCGGTCTTCGTCGCCGATCTCGAACCCGAACAGCCCGTCGCCGCCCCGTTTCTCGTCTCGGCCAAGGAAATCCTGCAGACCCGCGACGGCAAGCAGTACCTGCGGCTCGAGCTGGCCGACCGCACCGGCTCGGTCGAGGCGCGGATGTGGGATGGGTTCGAGCCGGCGGCCAGCTCGATCGATCGCGATGATTTCGTCAAGGTCCAGGGCCGCGCCGAGCTGTACCGCAATCGCATGCAACTGAAAATCGAGCGGCTGCGCAAGGCCCAGCCCTCGGAAATCGATCCGCGCGACTATTTCCCGCACACGCCCGAGGATATCGAGGATTTGTACCGGCGCCTGGGGGAACTGGCCGCTTCGATCGCCAATCCCTGGTTGCGGCAGCTCACGCAAGGCATCGTCGGCGATCCGTCGGTGGCGCCGAAGCTGAAGCAGGCGCCGGCGGCCAAAATGATGCACCACGCCTACCGCGGCGGCCTGCTGGAGCACGTGATCAGCCTCTGCGGTCTGTGCCGGCAGGTCGCGGCGCACTACCCGAAGGAAATCGACGCCGACTTGCTGCTGGCGGGCGCGATTCTCCACGACATCGGCAAGATCGACGAACTCGAATACGAGCGCGATACCGGCTACTCCACCGAAGGGCGCCTGCTCGGCCACATCCTGATTGGCATCGGATTGATTCGGCGCCGAATCGATTCCATCGAGGGCTTCCCTGCTCCGCTGGCTTGCCTGGTCGAGCATCTCATCGCCAGCCATCACGGCCGCGAGGAGTTCGGCTCGCCGCGCCCGCCCCTGTGCCGCGAAGCGCTCGTTCTGCATTATCTCGACGATCTCGATTCGAAAATGGGCGCCGTGCGCGCCAGCCTGGACGCCCCGGGCGGCGAGCCCGAATGGAGCGAGCGCAACGCCGCGCTGGGCCGCCAGATGCTCCGCCTGGACCGCTATCTGAAAACCGCGCCCGAGCCGCAGGCCAAAACCGCCCCGGCGGCCACCCCATCCCTTTTCGATCCTGGTTCCAAAGCAAAACCGTAGCCGCCGCCACTTTTCTTGCGGGTCATCGAATAACATTGCGGCTTTGTGGGTCGGGGCTTTAGCCCTGACAAGAGCCTGAAGTCAGTTTCCGGCTGATTATGCTACGGCCTCGCCGGCTCGATCTTCTCGCAGTGGATTTGGGTTTCGTCCTCGACTCGCCCACACACACGCAGCATCCGCGTTTCGTACACCAGAGCGCCGCAGCGCTCGTAGGCGTCCGGGAACAGCACGGCTTCATAGACTCCCCGCTGATCTTCAAGCGTCAGGAACATCATGTTCCGGGCATCCTTGGTCCCGACCGCGCGGAAGGTAATCAACCAGCCGAGCAGCTCGACCCGCTGGCCGATCCTGCGGCCCAGCTCGTTGCTCCACGCCTCGCCGTTGCGCCGGACGGGATCGAGCGGATGGCCGCTCACCGCCACTTCCAGAAGCTCCAGCTCGCAGGCCAGGCGCTGCTCGCGGTCGTAATCGGCAAGCGGCGGGATCTCATTTTCCTCGCCGGCCGGTTCGCGGCGTGCGCGCCGGGCCAGCGCCAGATGGAGCTGCCAGAGGCGCATCGGGCGAGTGATTTTCCGTACTGCCACGCCGGCGATTTCCACCGCCGCGCCGCCAGCTTCCGGAATTTCATCGAGAGCCCCGCACCGGATCAGGGCCGCCAGCTCGTCACGGCCGGCGGGAACGCGCCTCAAGAAATCCTCGAGCGAAGGGTAATTCCCTTCCCGCTCGCGCCCGGCCACGATGGCGGCGATGGTCTCCGCGCGCAATCCCTTCACCTGCATGAGCCCGATTCGAATCGCCTGTTTCGTCCCGCCGCTTCGGCCGCCCGCCCCCTCCAGCGTCTCGACGCTATATTCGGCCCGGGAACGATTCACCGAGGGCAGCAGCACCGGAACGGCCCAGCGCTTGGCTTCCTCGACGTAGGCGGAAACGTGATAGAAGCCGGCGCCCGAACTGCACATCGCGGCGAGAAATTCCGCCGGATAATGCGCCTTGAGAAAGGCGATGCGGTAGGAGAGATCGGCGTAAGTGGCCGCGTGCGCCTTGCAGAACCCGAATCCGGCGAATTTTTCGACCATCTGCCAGACGCGACCAAGGTCCTCGCCCGCAAGCCCCTTGCTCGCCGCGGCCTTCAGGAATTTCCCCCGCAGGCGCGCCCGTTCGCGCTCGTCGGCGAATTTCGCGCTGGCGCGGCGAACCAGATCGGCTTCGGCCAGCGAAAGCGAGCCGAGCGTCTGAGCGATGCGCATCACCTGTTCCTGATAGAGGCAAACGCCGAGCGTGTCCTTCAAAATCGGCTCGAGCGCCGGATGAGCGTAGCGCACCGGCTCCTGGCGGCGCACGCGGCGCAGGAACGTCTCCTTGGCCCCGTATTCGGCGACCCCGGGCCGGATCAGCGCCAGGGCGGCGGAAAGCCCCTCCATCGTGCGCGCGCCCATGGCCCGCAGCAGGCTGCGCATTCCCGGCGATTCGATCTGGAAGACGCCCATCGTGCGCCCGGCGGAAAGCAGCGCGCAGGTTGCCGGGTCATGCTCGGGAATGGCGTCGAAATCGATTTTGCGGCCCCTCGAGCGCTCGATGTTCCCGAGGGCCGAAGAAATCGTGGTGAGGCCCCGCTGGCCCAGTAGATCCATCTTCACCAGGCCCACCGCCTCGACCGCGTTCATATCGTATTGCGTGACGACGATGCCCTTGGCCGCCATCTCCAGCGGAACCAGATCCGCGAGCGGCCCTGGCGCGATCACCGTGCCGCAGGGATGAATGCCCATGTGGCGCGGGACATCGCCCAGCCGCGACGCGACGGCCAGTATCGTGCGCCACGGCTCCTCGTCCGCGGGCAGCGCGCGGCACTGCGGCAGCACGCGGATCGCGTCCAAAATTTCCCGCACCGGCTGGTGCGGCAGCCGGCGCGTAAAACGGTTCACTTCGTCCGGGGCCACGCCGAACGTCTTGGCCACTTCGCGCACCGCCAGCCGCGCGTGCATCGTCACGAAGCTGCCGATCATCGCCACGCGCGAGGCGCCCCAGCGGCGGTAAACGTACTCGAGCAGTTCGTCTCGCCGCGCCCCGCACAGATCGAGGTCGATATCGGGCAGATCGCCCCGCTGCTCGTTCAGGAAGCGCTCGAAATAGAGGCCCCAGCGCAGCGGGCAGACGCGGGAGATCCCCAGGCAATAGGCGACCATCGAGCTGGCTGCCGAGCCGCGGCCGGCCGCCGGGATGCCGCGCCGCCGCGCTTCGCGCACGATGTCCCAGACGACCAGGAAATAGGGCGCCAGCCCCAGCCGGTCGATCACTTCCAGTTCGCGCGTGAGGCGCGCAACCGCTTCCGGACCCGGCGGGTGGTAGCGGCGGCGCGCGCCGCGAAAGCAGAGTTGCCACAGATAGGAGAACGCCGTCTCGCCCTCGGGCACGGGAAACGACGGCAGGATTCTTTGGCCCAGCTTCAGGTCGAGTTCGACGCGTTCGGCAATTTCGAGCGTCGCGCGAAGCGCTTCGGGATAATCGGCGAAGGCCCGCCGCATCGCGCCGAAGGGCTTGAACCACGCCTCGGGACCGGCGACGTCCTGCGGCGCGACGCGGCCCGCCAGGCGCCCCGTACGAATCGCGTTCACCACCCGGTGATGCAGGAACTCCCCGGGCGCGAGAAAATGCACGTTGTTCGTCGCCGCGAGCGGTACACCCGCCGCGCGAGCCAGCGCCGCCGCCGCCCGCAGATTCCCTCCCCCGCTCGCCGGGAAATGGCACGCTTCGAGATAGAAATTCCCGCTGAAAATCTCCTTCAGGCCGGTGACGCGCGCGGTCTGTTCTCCGGCCGGCGATTGCGCCGGAGCGTAGAGCGCGATCAGGCCGTCGCGACGGGTATCGAGCAGGCTCCAGTCCAGCGGGCAATCGTCCATCTGGCGGTGCGTCACCAGCCGGCACAGATTCGTGTAACCCTCCCGGCTCGCCGCCAGCAGCAGGAGCGGAAAGCCGGCCGCTTCGCTTGCCCCGGGGCTCGCCCCTGCCCCGTATTCGTCCGGCAGCGCGGCGGCCGGCAGCACGGCACCGATGATCGGCCGCACGCCCGCCTGGCGCGCCGCCTGATAAAACGGCACGGCCGCGTAGAGCCCGCCGGTATCGGTGAGCGCGACGGCGGGCATCTTCTCGCGCGCGGCCGCGGCCACGATTTCGGCCGGCGAGGCGACGCCGCGAAGGAAGGAATAGTGGCTGTGGCAATGGAGATGAACGAACATGGCACTGGCCGCCCGCTCCCGGGAAGTTGCCGCATGGCCGCGATGGGTTTTATTTCAGGGGCTAAAGCCCCATGGCTCGAAAAACGTCCTGTCGGAGCTCCCGAAGTTATCGGGATAAATTCCGCTCCGACCCCCGGAATCCATGCCGCCTGGGGACGCAGCCCTGGAGGCCATCGCGCAATGCCGGAGCCGGGGGTCAGGGCTTTAGCCCTGACAAAGAGCCTCTCAAACTCAGGGGCTTCAGCCCCTGAAGTCCGCTTCCGGCGAGTTCTGCAACGCCCTTCTAGCGCGATAAACACGGCGTCGAAAGCACCAGGCCCGAAGGCTTGGTGGCGTAGCGCCGGCGCAACAGCAATCCCCGCCCGTAGAACACCGCGTTCCAGCCGAAGCGGCCGCGCACCCGATCCACGCCGCGGTTCAGATACCAGCGCCGGTTCGCGGCCGCGTCGAACATCTCGTTTTGCCGCCTATCGGCTTCCAGATTCGTCACGCTCATGCCCACCCAGCGCAGCGCCACCCGGCGCCCGTCCAGCGCGTGAAAGATTTCGAGCGCGGCATCGAGCAACGCCCTCTCGTCGTTCGTCGCCGGATCGAGGCGCGTCCCCCGCGCCGCCCGATAGGAATCGGCGTAGCGGATTTTCACGGTGAGCGATCGCGCCTGGCATCCGATCGAGCGCAGCGTCGAAGCGACGCGTTCGGCGAGATATTCCAAAAGCCCCAGCAGCAGATCGAGGTCGATCGTGCCGCCTTCGATCGTCGTTTCCCGCGAAATCGATTTCGGCGCTCTCCCGAAACCCGCACCGGAAGGGCTGCCTGGCGCCGCCTCCATTTCCGCCGCCGGCGCTTCCACCGCCCGCGGATCGATTCCCCGGGCGCGATCCCAAAACTGGCGGCCCACGGCCGGGCCGAACGCGGCGATCAGAACCCCGAGCGGCAGCCGGCGCAGATCGCCGACGCTGCGCACGCCGCGCTCGCCGAGCGTGGCGGCATGCGCCGGCCCGATCCCTTGCAACTTCCCGACCGGGAGCGGCGCGAGGAATTTTTCCTCCTCGCCCGCGGGAACGATTCCCAGCCCGCGCGGCCGCCGGATTCGCGAAGCCGCCGCCGAGACCAGCTTCGACGTTGCCGCGCCGATCGAAACGCTCAGTCCGGTTTCATCCTCGACGCGCTGCCCGAGCCGGCGCAGCGCCCGGCGAAAATCGGGATAGAGCCGCTCGGCGCCGGTGAAATCCAGGTAGAAATCGTCGAGCGCCGCGGTTTCCACCACCGGGGTGAAATCCAGCAAAATACGCCGCACGCGCCCGGCGGCGTCGGCGTAGTGCTCGTACTCGCCGGCAACGACCGTCGCCTCCGGGCAAAGCCGCAGCGCCTCGCGCATCGGCATCGCCGTGCGCACCCCGCGCCGCTTCGCCGGGTAGCTCGCCGAAGCCACCACGCCACGGCCCACCAGCACCGGTTTCCCGCGCAGCCGCGGATCGAGCGCCTGCTCGACCGAGGCGAAGAAGGCATCGACATCGACGTGAACGATGCATCGGGGACGCGCGTTCATGGACCGGACCTCCTGTGGCGCCACGGCCCCGGAATCGGGCCAGCTCGGAATCGAAGGGTGCGGGGAGAAGGGGCTGCGGACGCCCGCAGAGAGGGATCATAGGCGAACAAAAAGCGAAAGTCAAGACAGCGGAGGGTCGGGTAGTGGGCCAGTTTCAAAGTGGTCCTTTTTGGAAGTCTATCCTTATAGAAGTGATAGGCTTGCGCGGTGCCATCTCTTCTTCACTTCTGGGTGCCAATTCCTGTTACCTACAAGCTCTCCGCATTCAGTGTTGTTTTTGCCGCGCTTCTTGCGGCGCTTGGATGGGGGTTTAAGAAAGTGTGCCTAAAGCGTCCAAAGCTGCGAGGCGCAATAGTCGCCCAGGTCACCCTTTCTGTCGTGGCGGAATCAGCCAACACAGAAGAAGCTGACATTACTGGCGATCTGACGAAACTGTTTACAGCGCGGATGATGCTTCGAGTACGTGTCGTGAACTATAGACCATATCCAGTCACGGTCCGTGTGTGGATTCTCGAAGCAACGCAGGACGCGGGCGGGAAAAAGTGGAAAGTAGACGTACAAACGGGGCGGCTTGCTAGAGTAATGCATCTGCTGTCGAACGTCAACTTTTTGCATGTTTACTGTCGAGAAAACGCCCTCCAATATGGAAAGCATGTCGAAGGGCTCCTCTACTTCGAGTTTCCAGGGATGGACACCCATACCGAAAAGGACGTGCGACTTACGTTGTGGGCGATAGATGGTTTGGGGCACAGGCACAAGATCACGAAGACGAGACTCGACAAGATTCCCAATAAGACGCTAAGCAGCCTGCTGGGCCAATGAATGCACCAGCTCTACTACGTCCCGCAGTTCCCAAACGCGATTCGTGACTCCTGCCTCCATTGCGGGGGTTACACGCAACGTCTGATGAATGCGGCAGAAGTTGTAGTACATGAAATAGAGAGCGAGGGCATGACAGTGATTCTCAAGTTTCTTCGAGAAAGCGTTGGTCAGGCGGGTAAACCGGCGCATGTGCATTCGCATGGAGAGGTTCTGACGTTCCACGTAGCTAGTGGAGATGCGGTTGGGCGTTGGCCTGCCATTGATGATTGTAGGAATCGCGCCGATGCAGGGGGGAGGGCTATACCGTGCCTGCTTGTCGCGAGGGTCGTGTCCGTACAGCTTGACCAGCATGGCGTAGTCGATGTTGTTCCCGAATGCCAAGTCAACCGCGTCCAGGTAAGCACGGTGGCCGTCCGTGGTCAATTGCACGCGGTTTGCGAGGCGCGACGCCAAGTCGTACATGAAGTGCTGCGCGTCCCACGCATCGCGCCGTCCAACCCGCCAGCAGATTATCAGCTTGGTGTCGGCGCACAACGCCGTCCACGTCCACACGTCACCGTAGCCACGCTTGCCGCGCAATTCAGGTGGCACGTTCTTTTCCTTCGCGTAGCAGAAGGACCAGATTTCATCACACTGGATGTGCTTGCATGGGAGATTGCGAAGCGTCTTGTCCTGGTAATCGGCACACACTTGTCCGGCACGCGCCAGCAGTTTGGTCACGGTGTCTTTAGCAACGCCCGTCATACGGACGGTTGCGCGAATCGAATTACCCTCGACAAGGCTGGCTATCACGGCGGTTTGTCGTTCAATTGGGAGGTGGTTCATGCGCACGATTATGCCTGAGCGGTCACGCATTGTCAAGGGTCTTTTTTTGAGTCCTTCGTTTCCCGTGCCTACTCGGTATCCGCGCACTAGATTCCCGGTTCCTGCTCTGTACCCCGCGCCATATAATCCCCCCAGACCAAAGCTGGGAGTGGCCATGACGATCGGGGCGGGATTTCGATGCAAAGATGGGGTGGTGCTTTGTGCAGACACACAAATAACGTGGTCTGGGTGGTACAAGCGCACGGCCTCTAAGATAACTCGTGTATCCACCTTAAACGATCGGCTTATATTCGTGCAGGCGGGCGTCATCAGCTCAGGTAAGTTTATGATTGAAAAGTTGGCGCGAGCCGCGCAAGCCGAGAATCCAAAAACTATTACCGCGCTAGAAAGCGTGTTGAGGAAGGCTTGTCACGTGGTGCGCCAGGAACTAAAGGAACGATATGGACCGCAGTTGCTTTTGACGGTGCGCACCAAAGATCACGCATTTTTATACGCCATCGAGGGGTACAAGTTGGAGCCGATACAGAATACGTGCTGCTGCATTGGGACAGGGGCTGTGGTTGTGAACCACCTAATTGAACGGTGTTACACGCCTACCATGACGATTCGAGAGGCCGTTTTCTTGGCGGCCTACATTGCAAAAGACGCCAAGGATTTTGGTAGTGATGTGGGAGGAACCACACAGATTGTCACGGTTCCCGACGGCGGCGCATGGGATATGGTGCAGAGCACCGAAGTTGCGCGTCTGGAGAAAGACTACGAGAGCATCGAGAGAACAATGGGAAGCCTTTTGACCCAATACTCTCCTATTTTTACATCTTCTGCCTCGAAATTCGAGCGTGACCTGCGCAGATTAACTCGTCAGTTGCGGAAGGCATACAAAGAAAGGGGTCATTTGGCAGGACAGCGGGAACAGGAAGAGACAAATCGTCGCGTCGAGGACGAAGAAATCATGCAGAATGAGTGAGGCGCAATTTGATTTGATAATGAAGGAGAAGCGCATCATGTCCAGTGGACAGTTCTTTTTTGTTTGGTTCATGCTGATCTTGATCGCGTGGGAACTCGATGCGACTCGTAGGGGAACCAAACGCGGGCACGCGGATCTTGAGAAGCACAAAGGGTGCCCAGGTGAATTGGAGGCGCTTCTAAGAGAGTTCATCGAACACGGCTCTACCGCCGTCAATGCTACAAGCGACACCGTTGTCCCTCAGTCTCGGGGAATGCCGATACCTAAGTGGCAATACCGTACTGAACAGGTCTGCGTCAGGGACGAGGACATGAGGTCTCAGGTGGAGTTTCCACATCCTCTCGTTGAACAGCTAATAGACACCGACCTCAACCACTACGGCGAGGAGGGTTGGGAGCTAGCGGGATTCCTGCCCGGACTCCCTTGGCTGGGGCACGAACACGAAGGTCCAGTGTACTACTATGCGGTTTTCAAGAGAGCTTCGGGGTGACGCAGATCACAAATTTAGGACGGCGCAGACTTTTTGCTCCACCTCGCTTTGGCAGCTTTCCGGGCGGACTCGCTGCGTTGTTTGGGCGTCATGGCGGCTGCTCGTGCCAGGCCGCCGACCTTTCCCCCTTTGCGCCCCAGCACCACGGCGTGCGGGTTCTTGGGACTCTCGGGAACGAGTGGTGCACCAGTCGCGGTTTCCACGACGCGGAGAGCGTTTTGCGCGGCGTCCGTCTTCTTGCGTGAGCGTTTTCGCATAGTAAGGAAAGGGTTACACAGGAACGCATGCAATGCAAGAGGCTAAAAAGGGCAAACTGGCCCACTACCGAGGGTCGTGGCGCGTTCGATGAAGCATGGAATAAACGATGCGAATCGCCCGGTTAGAGGGAGCCGAATCGCTCGACTTTGGGACCCGCCGCGCTTCCGCTACCCGATTCCTCGCGCGAGATGTCGCCCGATGAGCTGATCCCCTCAACCCGCAGCTTGAATTCCCCGGGATTGGTGGCTCCGGCCAGCGCTTCATCGTAGGTAATCAGGCCCTTCTGCAGCAGGTCGTAGATCGACTGATCGAAGGTCTGCATGCCGTACTGGCTGGTACCGGCAGCAATGGCATCGTGAACCAGCGAGGTTTTGTCGGGGTTCGTGATGCAATCCCGGATATAGGCGGTCGTCACCAGCACCTCGACGGCCGGAACCCGTCCCTTGCCATCGCTCCGCCGCATGAGGCGCTGGCTGACCACCGCCTTCAGCGTCGAGGCGAGTTGGTGGCGAATCTGTTTCTGCTCGTTCGGCGGAAAAACGGCGATGATGCGTTGAATGGTTTCGGCGGCGTCGAGCGTATGCAAGGTGGAAAGGACCAGATGGCCGGTCTCGGCGGCCAGCAGAGCCGTGGAGATCGTTTCCAGATCGCGCATTTCCCCGACCAGGATTACGTCCGGATCCTGCCGCAGTGCGGCGCGAAGCGCGCTGGCGAACGTTCCGGTATCGACGGAAACCTCGCGCTGATTGACGAAACTCTGCTTATCGTGGTGCAGATATTCGATCGGGTCCTCGATGGTGATGATGTGCTCGGGGCGGGTGGAGTTGATGCGGTCCACGATGGCCGCCAGGGTGGTCGATTTCCCCGAGCCGGTCGTTCCCGTCACGAGCACCAGCCCGCGCCGCTCTTCGCTGATTTTTTCGAGAACCGCCGGCAGCATCAGCGCCTCGAATCCCGGAATCCGGTCGGAAATAACGCGCAGCACCATGCCGAGTTGTCCGCGCTGGCGGAAAACGTTCACCCGGAAGCGGGCGAGCCCCCGAGCCTCGTACGCCAAATCCACCTCGGCGTGGCCGTCGAGCTTGGACTTTTGCTCCGGCGTCATCATGCCGGCCGCCATCGCCGCCGTATCTTCGGCGGTGAGGGGCTCGAGGCCTTCGAGCGGCGAAAGATGCCCATTGATTCGCAGGCCGGGCGGACGGCCGACTTTGAGGTGGAGATCGGAAGCGCCGGCTTCGATGGCGCGGGAGAGTAAGTTATCGAGGCTAACGCCCATGGTTCCAGTACCAACGAAGGTAGCACCGGGGACTCTCTTGCACAATCACCAGAAAGGTGGGGTTGTTCCGCTCTAGGCACCTTCGGAGGGTTTGCCGAGCGCGCCGCTCACCCACGCCGCAAGCACGCCCCCGGCCAGCGGTCCAACCCACCAGACGCCCTGATTGGCCCAATGGTTGAAAACGAAGCACGGGCCGAAGGCCCGGGCGGGGTTGAGCGCCGCGCCGGTGAGCGGCCCGCCGACCAAAGCGGCCGCCGCCACGCTGGCGCCAACGGCCCAGCCTGACGCTTTTCCCGATGCGGCTGCCGTACGAAAGAAAACCAGGCAGACGGCGAACGTGAGAACCGCTTCGAGTCCCATGCCCTGTGCGCGCGTGAGGCTCGACGCCAGCACCGGCGTACCCAGACCGGCCGGTTGCCACGCCGAATCCGGGATCACCACCTCGAGCAGCCGCGCGGCGGAAATTCCGCCGGCAATCTGAACCAGCGCGTAGCCCGCGAGACGCCATGTGCCGATCCGGCGCGTAGCCCACGCGCCCAGGGAAATCGCCGGATTCAAATGACCGCCGGAAACCGGAGCGAACATTTCGATCGCCGCGGCAACTACCAGGCCGTAGGCCAGGGCGATTCCGATTGTGCCGAGAGTTGGCTCGCCGGCCGTCTTCAGCCAGGGATCCACCGAGACGGAACCCGCGGCGATGAGAACGATGAGGAAAGTACCCAAGAATTCCGCGGCGAGTTGTCGGGCGAGGCGAAGCATGGCGCGGATGAATTTTGAGAGGCGCCGGGATTGTAGTCAATTGCGGCCGGCCAGGTCAAAACCGGGCGGGACGGGAAATGAGCCGGCAGGCGCCCCGTCCACCCCTGGCGACGGGCTGGCGCCTGCCGGCAACCGAATCAGCCCGCTGACCTCGTTGTCGGGACCGTTCCCCTTGCCGAACCGATCGTCGCCAGTATTCTGGCGTTCAACGTGCCAGCTAAAGCGCCGGCATGAGCTCCTATGAGAGCTGGAATGATATAGATATTCCAGAGCATCACCGAGCTAAACCAGTGGCCGACGACGGACGGCCCGAGCCACGCGCCGACCCAGGCGACCATCCACTGAGCGATAAACCCATCGAACCCTTGAAACAGCCGATAGCGGAAACCCCAGTGCACCACGGCCGCGGCCAGTGCGCTGAGGATCAGCAGAATCAGGAAGGAGAGAAAATGCATTCCGATCAGTGGAGCGCTCAAGGTAACCCCCCTCTCGCTTTGTCGAATGATCTGTTTTGCCAAAGACCGCCAGGACCAGCCGTCTATGCCGGGAAGAAACTCTTCCGGGATGAACCGCCTCAGGCAATCGCCGTGGGGAATGAGGCAAAGGTTCGAAGTTGACGAGGACCCTCGCTGGGTGGCGCCACCGAACCCGCTCCTTTATTCCCCTCTTGCAGAACCAGCGGCCCTCCCCGGGCGACTCCTCTCCCGGAAACTCTCACGCCCTGGCCCAGAGCGGCTCAGGAGGCGGTTGCCGCATGAGCCCGGGCGGGGACAGGCCTTTCCGGCTCCTTCCCTTTGAGCGTCCGGCGCTCCCGGATTTCCGCCACGACCCGGTCGAGCAGGCTCGTGAATTCGCCGGGCCGCATCGCCGGCGCACCAAAGCACTCGAGTCCGTTGCGAAGCGCGGGAAGCCACCAACAACTGTCCTCGACCAGATGCGCGTAGAAAACGCTGGCGCCGGTGCCGGCGAGCGCCGCCGTCAACGACGACATCGCCTTCTCCCGCGGAGGGATCGCGCTCAAAACCAGTTCGGGGGTTTCCGCGGCGAGCATGCTTCGGGCTTCCGCGTAGGAGTTGGCAGACCGGCAGCGGCAGCCGGTCTTCTCCAACCTTCGGATGATTCCCGAAAAACTCCCGGAAGCTTCCTCGATCAGAAGGACGCTCAATTCTTCGCCTTTCATAATCGCCCCCTTCCCTTCCCGGACCGGGCCCAGGTCGGATCGCATGTTCCCCGACTGGCTGAAGCTGGCCGCCCAATCCCTTCATTGCCTTCTCCTGGATTTTGGATTGCGCTTCGGGTCCCCATGGAGCTTTACGGCAATGCTCCCAGCCACCAAACAGCATAGCCAGCTTCGCATTTGAGACATGCACTTTGGTGCCCGCCCAGCATTTCCCCTCCCTTGCTCCAACCCATTTGCAAATCTGTGACTTACGATTTCCGGCTTCCAATTGGCAGCACTGGATTTGGGCCAAAGGACCCAGTACCCGCGAAAAAAATCTCAGTGCAGTGACTTGAGACGCTGCTTGGAAGCCCGATATCGGCTTGGCGGCAAGCTCGGAGTCGCCCCAGACAGGGCTGCAGGGGAACCTGGAGAACTGCGCACTGCTCGCTTGGGAGGTATGTCGCGGCCGGCCGGCGCCGGCGATTCTTCGAGTCCAGCTCAGCCGGCTCGAAGCCGGTCAGAACCTACCCGCTGAGGGTCGAGGACGCGGCGGCATTCTTCTCCGGCCGGGTCCGGGAATCACGCCTGAGGTCTAGCTTGAGGTCAAGAGCCGGGTAGTGACCGCGAGATGGAGCCGGTCACCGCGACGATGAGAGTACGCTGAACCGGCCCGTCGGGCTTTCCTTCCACCGTCTCGCCGCACATGCCGACCGTGTCGTGAGTCATGAACAGGAACCTGTGCCGGCCCTTGCCGTCGGGCGCGAATACGACCGATTCGATGTAGCGGGAAATGTATCCCTGCGCCCCCCACTCCCCCTCACAGACCAGGAAATCGCGGCCATTGCGCAGCCGAAGCGCACGACACGGCTCGGTCAGCAGACCCGGATCATACCGAAGCAGCTTCGGGTGACCGTTCTCCAGGAGGAAGACGTAGGTTCCGCCGAAATTGTATACGTGCGGATCGCATCCGGATCCGTCGATCAGGATGCTGGAGGATGCGGGGGAGATGAAGTGACCGCTCGTGGCCCTGTCGATGCCCCATGGCCCATTCTTGAAGAGCCCGCGAAACGCGGTGCCCGGGGGACAGGCCCGGCAGCCCGTTACCGTGCCGCCTGAACCGTGGACGATTGTTTTCGGCGGGCAGAGTTGCCGGACGGCCTCGGCGATTTGCGCGGGCGAGGCTTGCCGGGCCGACTCCCGCGGAGCCATCGCCGTAGACTGCGACCGCGCCGCAGCCGAGGCAACCAGGATCGCGGCAAGCAATACCAGTTTCCGTGGACAAGTTGTGGGAAATCGGACCCGCCGCGGCTGGGCTACCGCGAGGCCGTAACGGGGGCATTCACCGGGGTCAACCAGCCGTGGCGATCGTTTTTTTGGCCTTGCGTGATGGCGTAAAACTCCTTTTGCAGCCGCTCGGTGATCGGGCCGCGCCGGCCCGCGCCGATTTTCACCTTGTCGACCGAGCGGATCGGCGTCACTTCGGCGGCCGTGCCGGTGAAGAAGATTTCGTCGGCCACGTAGAGCATCTCGCGGGGAATCGGCTGCTCGGCCACGGGAATATCGAGATCCTGGCAAAGCGTCATAATCGACGACCGGGTAATGCCGGGAAGAAGGGAAAAGGCGAGCGGCGGCGTCCAGAGGCGGCCGTCCAAGGCGACGAAAATATTCTCGCCCGAACCCTCCGACACCAGTCCCTGCGCGTCGAGCGCAATACCCTCGACATAACCGTTGGCGATGGCCTCCATCTTGATCAGTTGCGAATTCATGTAGTTGGGCGCCGCTTTCGCCATCTGCGGCAGCGTGTCCGGACTCGGGCGCCGCCAGGAGCTGACGCAGACTTCGACGCCTTGGCCCAGCGCCTCCTCGCCGAGATAGCTTCCCCACTCCCAGCAGGCCAGATACGTTTCGACCGGATTGCCGGACGGGTCGACGCCGATATCGCCGTAACCGCGCAGGATGATCGGCCGGATGTAGCAGCTCTCCATGCGGTTGGCGCGCACCAGTTCGACCGCGGCGTTCGTCAAATCGTCGAGGGCGAAGGGAATTTCCATCCGGTAGATGTGCGCCGAGCGGATCAAGCGCAGCATGTGTTCGCGGAGGCGGAAAACGGCCGGGCCCTGCGCGGTCTTGTAGCAGCGGATGCCCTCGAAGACCGCCGAAGCGTAGCTGACGACGTGCGAGAGAACGTGGATTTGCGCCTCGTCCCACGCCACCATTTTGCCGTTGTGCCAGATTTTGTCGGTTTTTTTGATCGCCATGGCGTTACTCCACTAGCGGAGATTTTCCCTGGGAAAAAGTGATGATGGGCGGATATCCGGATGAAAACCGCCGGTTCGAAACGCTGCTGTGGCCCAGCCCGAACGCCCATTCGCTGTGACCGGACACACGATAGGCTGGTGATTTCGCATGGCGAATTATAACACGCCGCCGGAACCGCGCTCGCGCCTCCCGAGGCCGGTTCAGCGCGTCGGGCCGGGACCGGTGAAATTCAATCCGTGCGGGGCGATGGTGTGGAAAATCCGCTGCATCTCGCCGACCTGGCGCTTCGAATGGCTCTCGAGAACTCCCATGAACAGGAACGGGATCACCGCGACAAGCACCCATACCTTCGCCCGCGAGGGGACCTTCTCTTCCGGCTCCCAACGGAACAGCCGCCGGGAAACCTCGAAGGCCACGATCACCGAAGCGACCAGCGCCAGCGTGTCCCCGGCCGTTCCGACCAGGCCCGTGTTGAGCACCAAGGCCTGCTCGAGTCCGCTCACCAGGTAGGTGGCCGGGAGATAGAAGGCGGCATGTTGAATCCATACGGGAAAGACGGGCAAAGGAATCGTCGCGCCGGAAAGGAAAAAGAAGATCGACCAGAGAACGTTGTTGATGACCTGGGTTTCCTGGAGCGAATTGGTGACGCTGGCGACGATCAGGCCCAGGGCGGAGAAAGCGGCCGAACCGACCGTCACCAGCACGATGGCGCTCGCGAGGTTCCCCCAATGCTGCATCCCGAAAAGCCAGCGCGCGGCCAGATACTCGATGACCACTGTCGGGATGGTCAGCATGTAGTTGGACAGGATGCTCGATGCCAGCAGCGGTCCGGCGCCGATCGGCGTCAGACGAAACCGGCGGAGAATGCCCTGCTCGCGGAAGGAGATCAACTGGACGCTGAGCCCCCAGAAACTGCCCATCACCGAAAGGGCGAGCACCGCGGCCAGCAGATAGGAAACCGCGGCCGGCCCCCCGCGGCCGAATACCAGGAAGAAAAAGAAGAGGAAGCCGAACGGCATGACGATGCTGAAAAAGATGAAGGCCCGGTTGCGCAGCGCGAGCTTCATGCGCACGCCGGTCAGGGACATGGTCGCCGACATGGCCGCTACTCCCTCAACCGCCTGCCGGTCAGCTCGATGAACACATCCTCGAGCGACGGCGTCGCGATTTCCAGCCCTTGCAGCTCGTTGCCGCCGGCTTCCAGATGCTTCACCAAGGCGACGATCGTCTGCGGGACCTGAGTCGAGTGCAGCACGTAGGTGCCGTCGAATTCATGCAGATCGGATACGGCATCGAGCTTGCGCAACTCGCCGTCGGACTCGGGACGGGCCAGGCGCACCTCGATTCGCGTCGTGCCGGCCGAACTCGTCTTCAAATCGCGCGGACTGCCCAGAGCGATCACCTGGCCGTGATCGATGATCGCCACGCGGTCGCAGAGGCGTTCGGCTTCTTCGATGTAGTGGGTGGTCAGCAATATGGTTTTCTTCTCCTGACGTAGTTCTTCGATGATGGAATAGATCTCGCGCCGCACCTGCGGATCGAGACCCGAGGTCGGCTCGTCCAGGAACAGCACGCGCGGATCGTTGACCAGCGCCATGGCCAGCGCCAGGCGCTGCTTTTGTCCGCCGCTCAGATCGTGGTAGAAAGCATGGCGTTTGTCGGTGAGCTGGAAACGGCGGAGCAGCACTTCCGTATCGGCCCGCCGCTGATAAAAACCCGCGAAAAGCCTCAACGCCTCTTCCACGCGCAGCTTGTCGGGCAGGGATGTGGATTGCAAAACCGCGCCGGCGGTTTGTTTGAGCTGATCGTTGTTCCGCTCGGGATCGAGCCCGCAAACCCTCACTTGCCCGCCGTCGGCCCGCCGCAATCCTTCCAGGATTTCCACCGTGGAGGTTTTCCCTGCCCCGTTCGGACCGAGAAGGCCGAAAACCTCGCCCTCGCCCACTTCAAAACTCACGCCGCGCACGGCCTGCACGTCGCCGTAACGCTTGATCAGATTCACCACTTCGATAATCGCTTCGGACACTCGGAACTCCACACACCGCTAGGTTTGAGAATCGGCGCCGAAATTACCTGTGCGCTGACCCGGCGGTCCCGATTTTCAGCGAACTTGCCGCTCGCGGGATTTCCCCTCGCCCCTGCTTGCTTGGGAGCGTTTCCCCGGCCGGTCGGGGAGGTAGCCAAAGGCAATCGATCTGGCTGCTGAACGTTGCCGAGAATTCATCATAGCCGCCCCGGGCGGTTGGGGCTACCGGAAATCGCTTTTGTGCACCGTAGCCGATGCGTTGCATCGGAAAATAGCGAGAACCACTGGCGCCACCATCCTCATCTAAACGGGTAGGATGAAGGAGCCGAGAGTCGGGATATGTACGCCACAGGCGAAAAACCGCAACCACGCGCCGCGGCGCCGCAAGGGCAACTGCATGCCGGAGCGGCGTCTGCTATCCGTAACGGCGCCGGACGCCGGCGTTATCATTACGCCTCATCCTCGCCTCGGGCGGGGCCTTTTTTTATTGAACCTGTAGTGGAAGCTACCTACACTACTCCGCATTGCGGGAGCGTTTCCGTGGCTTTTCTTCGTCGACGGGGAAATGCGTACTACCTGGTCCACAACGTCCGCTCGAAGGGCAAGGTGAAGCAGTTCCACTTGGCCTGCCTGGGCGAGCGGCCTCGTTTGACCGACGAGGTGATTCGCAAGGTGCGCCGCGACTATCCGTTTCTCGACGTGAACTGGGCGGAATTGCGCCAGCGCCTGGGCCGCCGCGTTGACCTTTTGGTTGCGGACGGCAAATACCTGGCCCGACTGGCGCAAAACCTGCGCAAACTCAATCTGGAATTGGCCGATCTGGCGCCGCAGTGGCTTGGGCTGGGCGCCGGGCCCGAGGTGACTCGCGAACTCCTTTCCTTGCTCAAATTGCTGCGCTCCACGGTGGAAATCAAACTCCGGCAGTTCGAGCAGCCACCTTTTGTTGCACGGTCGAGAAGGAATTTGCAGTAAGCAGTAAGGAGGTTACCTTGGCAAGCATCGTGGAACGACTGGATCCGAACCGGCGCAGCGCCGAAGCAGCCGAGTTTGCCGTGTCGCTCGGCCGCTCGATCGTCGGTCAGGAGGAGGGCGTACGGGCCGTCGTCGATCTCTATCAGGTCTTTCGCGCCGGGTTGAACGTGCCGGGCAGGCCGGTGGGGAATTTGCTGTTTCTCGGGCCCACCGGCTCGGGGAAGACGCGCGTCGTCGAAGCCGCTGCCGAAGTGCTCTTTGGCGATCCACGAGCCATGCTGAAGGTGGATTGCGCCGAATTTCAGCATTCTCACGAAATCGCCAAACTGATCGGCTCGCCGCCCGGCTACCTGGGCCACCGGGAAACGCATCCCCTGATCACGCCGGAAGCGATTGCGCAGTGGCATCGGGAGGACCTCAAACTCTCGCTACTGCTTTTCGACGAAATCGAGAAGGCCTCCGACGCGCTCTGGCAGCTTCTGCTCGGCATCCTCGATAAGGCCACGCTCACGCTCGGCGACAACCGCCGCGTCGATCTCTCACAGACGCTCATCATCATGACGTCGAACCTGGGCGGCATCGAGATCACCGACCTGATGACCGGAGGCATGGGCTTCATCCAGCCCGAGCACCAGGCGGTCCAGGAACTCGATTCGAAGGTCGATCATGCGGCGCGCGAAGCGGCCCGCCGCAAATTCTCGCCCGAATTCATGAACCGGATCGACAAAGTGGTCGTCTTCCACATGCTCCAGCCCGAAGAGCTCGAGCAGGTGCTCGAGATCGAGCTCGCCCGGCTGCAGACTCGCGTACTCGAATCGGACAGCGCGGCCGGCCACCGCTTTGTTTTCCACGTCACCGGCGCGGCCCGCGCCTTCCTCTTGCGCGAAGGCACCGACATGCGCTACGGCGCGCGCCATCTGAAGCGGGCGATCGAGCGCCACCTCGTCTATCCGATGGCGAACCTGCTCGCCACCGGGCAAATCGACACCGGCGATCTGGTGCGAATCGACTGGTCGCCCAGCGCGGGGCCGGCCGGGCATCTGGATTTCTGGAAAGAAGCCGAAGGCGCTCTCATCCCGATCACGGCAAACCCAACGGTTGCCGTTCGCGCGCCGGAAACCAAGAGCCACGGCCGTTCGATCGAGATTCCGGAGGAGGCCGGCGCCCAGAGCGGCTCGGTGGCTTGCGGCGTGCCCCAGACAAGTTCGCAAGACGAAAGCTGAGCCCCCGGACGGCTCCGGCAGCGCCCGGCCGGGCCTGCCTTCCCGGAGCCGGGGCAAGAACCGGCTACCCTTTGGCTTCGTCGACGATCGAAACGACGATCTTCTGCACTTCGGCAGCGAGCGCCTCGATACCCGCTTCGGGATAGAAGCTGGCGACAACCTCGGGCAGCAGGGTGGTCAGAAACGTCTTGCCGTGCTCGGCGTAGACGGTGATAGGGCAGGGCAGCATCAGCGAGGTCTTCACGTCCTTTTCGAGGACTTCGCTGGCGAAGCGGGCGTTGCAGATTTCGATAATTTTGAGCGGCTCGCGCTGATAGCCCTTTTCGGCCAGCGTGGCGGCAACGTCGTGCGTATGCAGCACGCGGAAGCCGCGCTTCGCGGACGTCTCTTCCACGGCGCGCACGGCCTCATCGAAAGGCTTGGCCGTCTCGACCGTATACTCGATTGGTTTGCGCGATACCGGTTGTTCCGCTTGGGCCACCATTCACCTCCCCTTCCCTTACAACGATTGCACTGCAAGACGGATACCAGAAAAGGCCCGCGCGCACCGCTTCAAACCGTTCCGCGAGTGCGAGTTGCAACCGGCCGGACGCCATTTTGTTTGCCGGGCGGCAAGAAAAGGGCCTTTTTCCCCGCCCCAGCGCCAATTCGCCCATCGCCAGTTCCGGCGCACGGATGGCTGCGATCGATTCGCCGGAACTCGGCCGGCGCCTTGGCCAGTGATGTGGGCGGATGGATCGTTCCGTCTAAGCCTGGGGAGCGGAGGCGCGCTCGAAGGCGTGCGCGAGGGCAAGCACCCGAGCCTCGCCGAAGTGGGGCCCGAAGATTTGCAGACCCACCGGCAGTCCCTGGCCCGTTTTGCCGCAAGGGATGGAAACTCCCGGCACGCCCGCCAGCGACCCCGTGACGGTGAAGATATCGGCCAGATACATGGCCAGCGGATCGCCCACCCGCTCGCCCAAACGAAAAGCGGGAATGGGGGAGGTGGGTGTAACCAGCAGATCCGCTTTTTCGAAGGCTTCCTGGAAGTCGCGCGCGATGAGGGCGCGGGCCTTCTGCGCCTTCAGGTAGTAGGCCTCGTAGTAGCCGGCCGAGAGCGCGTAGGTGCCCAGCATGATTCGCCGTTTCACCTCGGAACCGAATCCGCCGCCGCGGGTCTTCGCGTACATATCGGCCAGCGAGCCGGCGGGAACGCGCAGACCGTAGCGCACCCCGTCGTAACGGGCCAGGTTGGAGCTGGCCTCGGCCGTGGCGATCAGGTAGTAAGTGGCAACGGCATATTCGGTGTGCGGCATGGAAACATCGACGAGCCGGCAACCCAGCCGCTCGATCTTCCGGGTGCCCTCTTCGATCCTCGCCCGCACCTCGGGATCGATCCCTTCGGCGAAATATTCGCGTGGCACGCCGACGCGCAGCCCCGAGACAGGCTGCTCGATTTCTGCGGCGTAATCGGGCACGGGAAGATCGGCCGAGGTGGCATCGCAGCGATCCTGCCCGGCCATGACGCCCAGAAGGGCCGCCGCGTCGGCCACAGTCCTCGTCATCGGCCCGATCCGGTCGAGCGAGGAAGCGAAGGCCACCAAACCGTAGCGCGATACGCGTCCGTAGGTCGGCATCAGCGCCGAAATACCGCAAAACGACGCCGGCTGCCGCACCGATCCGCCGGTGTCGGTGCCGAGCGCGGCCACCGCTAGGCCCGCGGCAACGGCCGCCGCCGAGCCCCCGCTCGAGCCGCCCGGCACGCGGTCGGGCGCGACGGGGTTCCGCACGGGCCCGTAGGCTGAATTCTCGTTGGAACTGCCCATGGCGAATTCGTCGCAGTTCGTTTTCCCCAGAACGACGGCGCCGGCTCGTTCGAGGCGGGTAACGGCGGTGGCATCGTAAGGCGGCTGGTAGCCTTCGAGAATGCGCGAGCCGCAGGTGGTCGCGACGCCGCGCGTCGCCAGAACGTCTTTCACCGCCAGCGGCAGGCCCGCAAGGGCCGGCAACTCGTCGCCCTGGGACACCATCCGGTCCACCCGGTCGGCCTGGGCGTAGGCGCGGTCCGGGCTCAGCGCAAGATAGGCGTTGAGGAGGGGATTTTCGCGCTCGATGCGGGCGTAGTATTCGGCGGTGAGCTCGCGCGCGGAGAATTTCTTCGCCGCCAATCCGGCGCGAACGGAGGAAACGGTATGTTCGGGGCCGGCCGTCATGGCTCGCGCTCGATCACCTTGGGCACGCGGAAAAAGGGCGGCTGGGGATCGGGCGCCGCAGCCAGGGCGTCGCCGGTGATGCCGGCGGGGCGTACTTCGTCATCCCGCCAGAGGGCCGCATGCCCTCCGGCGGCGACCACCTGGGCGAGCGGATCGACGCCGCTGGTATCCAGGCGATCGAGTTTTTCGACATATGTGAGTATCTGGTCGAGCTGGCGGCTATAGGTTTCGATCTCGGCGTCGCTCAGCTCGAGATGCGCCAACTCGGCGACGTAGAGCACGGTTTCACGAGTAATCTTCATGGCAAGCGCCCCAGTTTAGCAGAATTCGCGCGAGCCCCGATCCTCAGATCTTCATCATCGGGCGGCCGGGCCGCACGCGGAGGGGTGAACAGGACGCGACGCGCCAGAGCCCGCGTCCTTGCGCGAACAAACAGCGCCGATATAAACAGTAAAGCATCGGAGGGAACCCTTGGCCTACCTGCCTATCGAAAATCACGGCATCATCGGCGACCTGCGCACCACCGCTCTGGTGGGGATGGACGGCACGATCGACTGGCTTTGCCTGCCGCAGTTCGATTCGCCAAGCGTATTTGGCGCGATCCTGGACGACCAGAAGGGCGGCTCGTTCCGGATCGAGGCCCGGGACGACAAAATCACCAAGCGGCAGTTCTACTGGCCCGGCACCAACGTGCTGGTCACGCGGTTCCTCTCGCCGGACGGCGTCGGAGAGATCGCCGATTTCATGCCCATCGAGGATCACGGCCGCTGGGAGGGGGAACATCTACTGGTCCGGCGGGTACGCTGTTCGCGCGGCTCGTTGCGGTTTCACGCCGAATGCCGGCCGGCGTTCGATTTCGCGCGAGCCAAGCACACGGTCCGGATCCTGCCCGAGGGCGCCGCTTTCGATTCGGAGGCAATCGCGCTGGGCCTGGCCAGCACGGTTCCCCTGCAAGCGGAGGGTCAGGGAATCCGTGCCGACTTTACGCTGGCCGAGGGCGAGACCGCCGTATTTGTTTTGCAGCAGATTCAGCCGGGCGACCCGATCGGGCCCCGGCCGGAGACGGGCGAGATAGACGCCCTGTTCGAGGGCACGGTGGCGTATTGGCGGCATTGGCTGGCGCAAGGCACCTATCGCGGCAGGTGGCGGGAGATGGTGGACCGCTCGGCGCTGGTCTTGAAGCTGCTGACGTTCGAGCCGACCGGCGCCATTATCGCCGCTCCCACCTGCAGCCTGCCCGAGTACATCGGCGGCGAGCGAAACTGGGACTATCGCTACACGTGGATTCGCGATGCGGCGTTCACGATTTACGCGCTGATGCGGATCGGCTTCACGCACGAAGCGACCAAGTTCATGGGCTGGCTCGAGAATCGCTGTCACGAACTCGAGCCCGACGGCTCGCTCCAGATCATGTACGGCATCGATGGCCGCCACAACGTGGCCGAGGAAACCCTGGGGCATCTGGCGGGCTATTGCGGCTCGAAACCGGTCCGCGTGGGCAACGGGGCCTTCCGCCAGCGCCAGCTGGATATCTACGGCGAGCTGCTCGATTCCGTATACCTCTATAACAAGTACGGATCGCCGATCTCCTACGAGCTTTGGGAAGACGTCCGCAAACTCGTCAACTGGGTCACGCACAACTGGCACGAGAAGGATCAGGGCGTATGGGAGATGCGCGGGGCGCCGCAGCATTTCGTCTATTCGAAGGTGATGTGCTGGGTGGCGCTCGACCGCGCGCTGCGCCTGGCCGACAAGCGGTCGTTTCCGGCCGCCCGCGAAGCATGGCTCGGCGCCCGGGACCGGATTTACACCGACGTGATCGAGCGGGGCTGGAACAAGAATATCAATGCTTTCTCCCAGAGCTACGGTTCGGACGCGCTCGATGCCGCCAATCTGATCATGCCGCTCGTCTTCTTCATGGCTCCGAACGACCCCAAAATAGAAAAAACCCTGGCAGCCATCTCCCAGTCGCCGAGCGCGGGCGGGCTGGTCTCCAACGGACTCGTCTATCGCTACCATTCCGGTGACGGCGCCGATGGACTGCAATGCGAGGAGGGTTCCTTCAACATGTGCACCTTCTGGCTGGTCGAAGCGTTCACCCGCGCGGGCAGGATCGAGAGGCCGAAGCTCGAACAGGCTCGTCTGATTTTCGAGCAAATGCTCGGCTATTCGAACCATCTGGGCCTCTACTCGGAGCAGACGGGACCATGCGGCGAGGCCCTTGGCAATTTCCCTCAAGCGCTCACCCACCTGGCGCTGATCAGCGCCGCATTCAATCTGGATCGCGAACTGGGAGAAGGCTAGCGGCGGCAAGAAATCCGTCGGGAATCCACTTCGGCGTTGAGTCCGGCAATGCCCGCTCGAAGGCCACTGGGAAATCCTAAAAGGTCGAGCCGTTTTGACTGGCCGGCGGCGGGGAAAAAGGCGCGGCTTGCTGGATATGCATCGGGGGCGATTGTGTGCCTTAGGGGAACAGTGATGTTCTAATTTCCACCACTTCCATCCAAGCCGATCTCCGATGCGACGGCTTGCATGGCTTGGATGCAAAAATTGATGTGATCTTCGAGCGAAACGCCCAATTCCTGGGCGCCCCGCATGATATCCTCCCGATGGACGCCACGAGCAAAGGCCTTGTCCTTCATCTTTTTTTTGACCGAGCTGGGTTCAACGTCCAGAAGGCTGCGCGTTGGCTTCACCAGGGCGCATGCAACCAGAAAACCGGCCAGTTCATCGCAGGCAAACAGCGCGCGATCGAGTTGACTGGAGCGGGAAACACCCGTGTAGTCGGCGTAAGACAGTATGGCGTGAACGACTTCTTCCGGATAACCCAGCTGACGGAGAATTTGCGAACCCTCCGCAGGATGACCCGAGGACGGCATCTGTTCCGCATTGGGCCAGCGTTCGTAATCAAAATCGTGCAGCAGGCCGACGAGACTCCATAAGTACTCATCGGCCTGAAACTTGCGGGCATAGGCACGAACGCAAGCTTCAACGCTAATGGCGTGGCGCCTGAGACTTTGGCTCTCCGTATATTCGCAAAGCAGGATCCAAGCATCGTTGCGGCTGGGCATGAAAGCTCCGTGTGAGCTTGGCATCGGAATTGCTTTTAAGTCAACTGCAACAGGCGGTAAATAAGCGCAATAACGTCCCCTTTTGGCGACGGTTTGAGAGTCAATAGTCGCCGGGTAGTTATCGTTAAGAGAATTCCAAGGAAGCGGACTTGGGAGGGTTTGAACTGAAGATGGGCGGTATTTGTCAAGGCTGGTTGACGAAAAAAGTACTTGACGAAACGGAGTCATGCCAGCAGAATGCCGTTGCGCCCAGAAACGCTGTCGCGGCATTTCTGCGTTCCCGCCGAGTGCTTTTATCCCATCTTCGGTTCTCAAGCATGATTGGATAGCGAGGAGAACCTGTGTCCCAACTTGAAAAGAAAGTGATCGAGGAAGTCGAGACGGACCGCGAGGTGATTCGCTGCCAGGCCTGCGGGCTGGTGCAGTACCGGACAAAAACGGGGAATTGCCGTCGGTGCTTGCGGGCATTGCCGCCGCCAGCTGATGCCGTGGTGGTCCCTGCGGTTTCGCAAGACCTGCCCGGGGATGAACGCCAGCTCTTCGAGAACTGGCCGAACCGCGAAACGGTGGAAAACATTGGGCTGCGCATCCGGCAGTTGCGGGAGGCGCGGGGAATGACGCAAAGCCAACTCCAGGCCCGCTCGGGCGTTTCGCGCTCGTACTTGTCCCGGATCGAGAGCGGGCAGATGACGCCCAGCCTGGGAACACTCGAAAAGGTCGCCGAATCGTTGGGCGTGGGGCTGAACCGGTTCTTCATCCCGGCGACCAAGAGCGAAGCTCTGCTCGAAGACCCATTCATTCAGGGCGTACGGCCCTATCTGCGGCAACTGGATTTCAACCAGTGGCAATCGATTCTCAAGCGGCTGGAAGCGATCAGCGAGCACATCGAGGGTTCGGGATCCAACGGACACCCCGTTCGGCCGCTGCCCGTGCGCAATCCCGTCGAAGCGGGAGCGGGCAGGCGGCTCACTTCCTTCGCCCAGCACCAAGCGCAACGCTAAACGGGAAGCGTAGCGCGTCGCATTTCACTCTTCCCTGCCCCCGTTCCCGCGCGGAACGGCCGCCGGAACGTGCCGGCATCTTCTCCTAACGCCTCGGGGCGCCCCGGTGGCGAACGTTCGAATCAATCAGAGAAAAGCGGAGACGCCGGTGATCCGCTGGCCGATGACGAGCTTGTGGATGTCGTGCGTGCCCTCGTAGGTGTAGACCGATTCCAAATTGTTCATGTGGCGCATGACGGGGTAGTCGTCCACGATGCCGTTGGCGCCCAGAACGCTGCGCGCCAGACGAGCGGTCTCCAGGGCCATCCACGTGTTGTTCATCTTCAGCATCGAGATGTGGGAGGGATGAACGCGGCCGGTATCTTTCAACTGTCCCACGTGCAGCGCCAGCAGCTGCGCCTTGGTGATCTCGGTAATCATCCAGACCAGTTTCTCCTGAACGAGCTGATGCGAGGCGATGGGCCGGTTCTCGAACTGGCGGCGCGTCTTGGCGTATTCGAGCGCCGTCTGGTAGCAGGCCATCGCCGCGCCCACGACGCCCCAGCCGATGCCGTAGCGCGCCTGGTTCAGGCACATCAGCGGCCCCTTCAACCCTTCGGCTCCGGGCAGAAGATTTTCGGCGGGAATCTCGCAATCGGTGAAGGAAAGCCCCGAGGTGATCGAGGCCCGCAAAGACCATTTCCCGTGCACATCCCAGGCCTTCAGGCCCGGCGTGCCCTTTTCGACCAGGAAGCCGCGAACCACGTCGTCCTCCGTCTTGGCCCAGACGACGGCAACATCGGCGATCGAGCCGTTCGTGATCCACATTTTCTCGCCATTGAGAACCCAGCCGTCGCCCCGGCGCGCGGCGCGCGTGAGCATCCCGCCCGGATTCGAGCCGAATTGCGGTTCGGTGAGGCCGAAGCAGCCAATCGCCTTGCCTGCGGCCAGAGCGGGCAGCCATTTCTGCTTCTGGCTGTCGCTGCCGAAGGTGTAGATGGGATACATCACCAGGGCGCCCTGGACCGAAGCGAAGCTGCGCATGCCGGAATCGCCGCGTTCGAGCTCCTGCATGACGAGGCCATATTCGACGTTCGACATGCCAGCGCAGCCGTAGCCTTGTAGATTTGCGCCGAAAAAGCCCAATTCCGCCATCTCCGGAACCAGTTCGAGCGGGAAGCGGGCATCGCGATTCCGCTCTTCGATGATCGGCAGAACGCGCTCGTCGACGAACTGCCGGGCGGTCTGGCGGGCCAGTTTTTCCTCGTCGCTCAGCAGGGTATCGAAATCGATGAAATCAACGCCGGGAAATGCGGGCATGGTCTCTCTCTCGGAAGCAAGCGGGCGGCCGCGGCCAGCACGGCGCTCGCTTGCGAGCTCGCGAAGGGCGAATCTCGCGGACGCAGGCGATTCTAGCAGCCGCGAGCCGGGCCGAACAAGATGCCGCCCAGACCGGCACGCCAGGCAGTTGCAGCGAGGCGCCCACAGGACTGACCCTCGAGCAGTTGGTCGTATTACGCAAAGTGAGAAGAGCGATTGCTTCGAATCGACACCCTTGAAAGGAGCGGCCGTGCCCCTCGTCGTGGACCCTTAACGCCGTCCCCGGCCAACCGTCCACCTGGCGCGGGCCACACCGGACCGCATAACATTAGGAGGAACCTGTGGGCCCACGCTGTGATATGCGACGCTACACCCCAGCGGAGATGAGGGACATCCTTGCGCGGATTGCGCCCGAAGGGGTGGAAGGGGTGCTGTGGCTCCCAAACCCGCCACCGGCACCGCCCTCCCGCGGACCCGGCCCCTCTTTTTGCGTGTACGCCCGTCATTCCGACCTTGTCGCGGGAACGCCAGACATCGAAGGGCAATATTGGCGAGCTCTGAAGCACACGCATGCGGCCGGCGCGATCAGGGCACTTGCGCTCATCAACGGAATTCTCTCAGATCGCCGCGCGACCGACCCTGAAGTCCATCGCGTCCTCAACGAGCGCTTTCTTCCGGACGACCTCAGAGCAAAGATGTACCAGCACAAACCCGGGGGCCCCGATTTTGGGGCGGTGTTCAACGTAATAGGGTGCCTTCAGCTCGCGCGGCACTTAATCCTATACGGAGGCGACACCGCCGGAAGCGCAGTGCAGGATGTGCACAGGCTTAGCGAGCTGGTGCTGTTTGCCAACGAGTTCACCCAGCCCACGCCCCCGTTCAAATCGGCGCAGCCCAGCTCCTTGCAACGGCTCTTGTCGATCCTCCCGGTCTGGGATGTCTGTAACCCGCGCGACTTGGCATACACGCTCAGTCGAATGCTCACCATCCTCACCGAAATCCTGCCCGGCACGGACCCGAAAGTGCGCGGACTGGTCGCCAAGCTGGGCATGAGCGCTTCCGGAATTAAGGTCGGGTGTCTGCCACTGAATGACTTTGTCTCAGCGGTTTTCGGCCTTTACGTGTATGGCCAAAGAATGGCGACCGTGGAACCGGACTGCGCGGTATTCGATCCCCACCGTGTCTTCTCGCAGGTCGGATTCCCGGAGGAGATTCTCCTGAACCTCATTGCGGACCGTGCGTTGACAATTTCGGAGTTCAGAGAACGTCTCGCCGGGGGAACCCCGCACGATCGCCGCAGCTTCGCCGAGGAAATACGCCAGCGGCAGTTCCTGACGGACAGCCTGAACCTATTCCGACAATTCCCTCTGCTGAGGCTAGGCGAGAACCGGATACTTATCTTCCACCTTCAGTTCTTGGTCGAGCTCCTCACGTCAGGCGTGTACTGGAGCGTATTCGACGGGCTCCCGCAAGGCCGTAGAGAGACCTTCCGGGAATTATGGGGCCGCGTCTTCGAGCTCTATGTCGCTGGCCTCCTCAATGAGTTCTACCCCTCAGCCTGCGGAATCCTAACCGTGGATCGGAAACACAGTACTGGCCAAGTCGACGCCTTGCTGGGCTTCGTAGACGACGTCTTCGTTCTCGAGACGAAAGCCTCTCTCCTGACTGAGCGGGCAAAGCGCGGTGGTGAGGAGGCAAGCTTTGTCAGGGACTTTAACCTGAAATTCGTGCGCAACGAGAGAGGAGAGCCAAAGGGAATCCTGCAGTTGGCCGCATCTTGCAAAGCCGTGCAAGACGGCAAAATCCCAACTGTGAAGAGGCCGGCCAGAATTTACCCAGTGCTCGTCAGCGAGGAACCGGCCGTTGAAGCCGCCTTCTTCAACACATTTGCGAATGAAGTCTTTCAGCGGGAGGCGACCCCCGGCCCACGGATCATGCCGATCACGGTAATGTCTATAAGCGAGTTGGAGGAAATCCTGCCGTACTCCGCCTCAAACGATCTTAGCTGGCGCGAGATCCTCAATTCGCGGTTCACCGGGACCGAAGTCGGGCCCTTTTCCGTCCATCAAGCAGTTTACGACCTGTCACGGCGAACCGGCATCAACCCACGCAGAAACGAAGCCCTGAAGAGAAAGTTCGACTGGGTGTGGGAGACGATTATAAGCAGGTACAGGCCCCAACCCTCCTAGGCACGCCCGCGCGTCTGGGTGCGCAGCCGGATCCCGTTGCCAGCCGGGTCCTTAAGGCTCACAACCCGTGGCGTGTTGCCTACTACCCGGGAACCGACCGGCAATTCACTGCTTTTGCCAAGTCATGTCGGCGCTCACCGGGATTTCGTTCTTGATCGGGACGAACAGCAGTTCCGGCGGCGGAATCTTGAAATCGGCGAGCGTTGCCGGAATGGTGCCGGTGAGCTCGATCTGGCCGCCATGGACGGCCAGTTGGAACGGGACGTTCTTGAATTCGGCAGTTTGGCCGGCAAACTGGACTTCGAGGTCGGCGTGAACCTGGCCCGAATGCAGGTCGGATTCGGGCAGATGGGCGCGCACGACGATCATGGGGAACTCGGCTCCGCGCACCGTCTGGAGCATGTGAAGATCGCGGTTGGTGTCTCCGGAGGAAAACGATTTCACCGGCGCGGCGATCAGGAAGCTGCACTCGCCGGCCTGGCATTCGCCCTTGCCGCGCGCCGCGTGGCTGATTCCCTGCACCTGATGCAGCGGGTGAGAGACGTGATAGATCAGCGTGGACTTCTCGAGAATCCAGGTGCTATCGGCGCGGGCGAGCCCGGGGACGGCCAGAAGGAGAAAGAAGACGATCAGAGTTTTTTTGTTCATCGGTTTTGGCTCATCGTTGTTTTACTCGCCGGCTGGGTTCCCGTTTTTGGCGATCTCCGCGCCGCCAACACGCGCCGGATAGGCGGCCGATGCATTCGCGGCCGCCCGGTGATGAAAACCAAAGGCGGAAGCCACATGGTGGCCGAGTCCCGGAATCCAATTCGGTTTCGTTTCCGACAAGAGAGCCAGACCGTAGGCGACCGCGGTGACCAGGGCAACGTCCCCGTGGTATTTGGCGATGCCGTGCAGCTTTTCTCCCTGGTTGAGTTGCGATTCGGCCATCGCGCCTAGAATCGGCGTCAAAATCATTCCCGGGCCGTGAATCCAGGCCATGGCTTTGTGAAAACGGATCGGGCCCCGGGCTTTCACTCCCGCCACTTTGGGCGCGAAAATAGCGTAATACGCCGTGGCGGCATACAGGCCCGCCGTGGCCGAGCCGAGGCCGATATGGAGGTCTCGGCTGGCGCTGGCGCCGGTGCTGTGGCGGCCGTGCGCTCCGAAGGAGGTGACGACGGTGGCAATCATGGGAAACGCGGTGATCAGGCCAAGTTTCTGGTGCACCTGAAGCATGTGGGAGCGTTTGTTCAGCAGCGCCTGTTCCCTCGCATTTCCCTGGGTTTGAGAGGCAGAAAATCCAAGATCTTGGAGGGAAAGCTCGGCCGTCAAGGCGAAATTCATCGTTTGCTTCGCGCCGGCGCCGAGCGTCAGTTTCTCCGTTTGGGTATTCAGGGCCACGGCGGAAGCGGAAATTTCGTATTCTCCGGGAGCCAGGTTCGACAGATTGTAGGACCCCGCGGCGCTGGTTTGCGCCTGCCGGGATTGGCCGGTGGTCAAGTTCCTGACGCTCACCTGGGCGCCGGGAACGGGTTTCCCCGTGGCGCCGGTGACCGTTCCCGAAACAGTGGCGCCAGCCGATTGGGCGCGCGAGGGAATGGGAACCAGAAAGAGCAGCGCCAGAAAGCCCCACGCGAAGGCTATTTTCGCCCCTCTTGCATGCATTTGTGCTGTTCCTCCCCATCTTGCGGACATCCTTGGCGCGGAAACGGTGTGATGCCGAATACCGCCCTGGGGATGTAGCGCCGTGAACTCGGAACGCCCAGCATTCTGACACAGATAGCGTTGCTCGTCCCCTGCTTGAACTCTTCAACATGCAACATGGCACTCGAGCGCCAGTGACGGAAAAGAAAAACCTCGGGGCGCGTTTCTTGACTCCCGGCCGCCCGGGTGCCATAAAGGCTTGGGGTCCTTCTCTCACAGGCATGGTAGGGTACGCCGGACGATGCGGGAAAGCCGTGCCGACCGATGAAGGGTGGGAACCCATGCTCGTGAAGCGCACCTCGCCACGCCGCAGCTTCGAGAGTATCCCTCCTATCGGTTTGCCGCATCCGTATCGAACGCCATTGCCCTAAGCAATCCGTTCCCGCCGCGCGCCGGGCGCGAACCGCAGGGAACACCACTTGTTTGCCCCCTTCCCGAAATGAGGCTGGATGTTTGCGAAAGCCAGGCGAGTCGTCGGGCTCGATATCGGCTCGAGCGCGCTGAAGGCGATCGAGCTGAAGCGGGACAAGGACGGGTACGAGCTGGTTTTCCTGGCCGTGGAGACTCTGCCTCCGGAGACCGTCGTCGAAGGGACGATTCGGAATGCGGAGGCGCTCAGCGAGGCAATCTCCCGTCTCTTCGAGGAACAAAAGATCACCGCTCGCGACGTGGCCAGCTCGGTTTCCGGCCACTCGGTCATTATCAAGCAGCTGGCGGCGCCGGCGCTGGACGGCGCCGAATTGCACCAATGGGTGCGTAGCGTTGCCGGCCAGCACATCCCCTTCGAGCTGAGCGAGGTCGATCTCAGCTACCACCTGCTCGACACCGAGGAAGGTCCGAGCGGCCGCCCGCTACTGCTGGTAGCCGCGAAAAAGGAGACCGTGCGCAGCCAGAGCGAGGCCATCCGGAAAGCGGGGCGGAATCTGGTGGTGATGGATGTGGACAGCTTCGCGCTGGCCAACTGTTACGAGGTGAATTACGCGCCCGGGCCCGAGGACAGGATCGCCCTGGTCGACATCGGGGCCGGGCACACGAACGTCAGCGTGCTGCGCGGCACGGTTCCCCTGTTCACACGCGACGTTTCGGTGGGAGGCTCGCAGTACACCGAGGCGCTGATGCGCGAGTTCGGAATCGGCTACGAGGAAGCCGAGCAGATCAAGCGCGGAGAAGGCGATTCGGCGCCTCTCCAGCAAGCGACGCAGGTCTTGCATTCGTTTCTCGAACTGGTCGTCGTGGAAATCCGCCGCACGTTCGATTATTACCGCGCCAGCAGCGGCGAGCCGATCGCCGGCATATTGCTTGCGGGCGGTTGCTCGCGCGTGGCGCGCCTCGGCGAAGCGCTCTCCCAGGAGCTCTCGGTTCCGGTCGAATCGATCGACCCGTTCCGCCGCATCGAAATTCGCCCCGAGCGTTTCGACCAGGAGCGCGTTCGCGAGCTGGCGCCGCAATTGGCGGTGAGCGTGGGGCTGGCGCTGCGGGGTTTCGACCCGGCATGATCCGCATCAACCTGATTTCGGAGGCGATTCCGCAAGCGCGCGGCGAACCGGCGCGCCTGGCCGGGGCGGCGCAGGCGGTGGTGCTGGCGCTATGTCTGGCCTTGGCGGTGGGCTGGCTGGTTTTCGACTATTACCGCACCGAAACGGCGGTCACGCAGGTGGAACACCAGCTCGCCGTCCAGCGCGTGGCGCTGGCCCGCTTGAACCGCCTGCGAACCGAGGTCGCGACCTTCCAGCAGCAGAAAACGGCGATCGACCGGCGCATCCAGCTGATCACGCAGCTGGATGCGAACCGCATCCAAAGCCAACAACTGCTCGAGTCGATCGCCGACACCGTGGATCGGATCCCGCTGCTCTGGCTGACCGGACTATCCCGCAAGGGCAATTCTCTCACCATCAAGGGACAAGCCGGCTCGATCGACGCCGTCGCCTCCTTCCTCTCCCAGCTTCGCCGTTCGGGCCACTTCAGCGAGATTCAAATGAAAAGGACGCAGCAGCAACCGAATAGCGAAGTCACTTCATTCAATTTCAGCGTCTCGGCCGACTATCAGGCCACCCCGGCGGCCGCCACGGCCCAGGGCGCGCATAAAACCCCATGAAACTCTCCTTCAAGGAACTGACCTGGCCGGTTCAACTGGCCGTCCTGGTGGGACTCGGCGCGGCGGTGCTCGCCGCGGGCGAACTGGCTCCGGCGCCGTTTCCGCTGAGCGGAGCGCGCCAGATGCTCGAATCGGACACGAACGAAAGCCGCGAGCAGGCGCGCGAGCTCGCCAGCCTGACGAGTTTCGAGCAGCGCCACGACGAACTCCTCTCCGCCATTGCGGCCAGCCGCACCCAACTGGCCCTGCTTCGGCAAGCGCTGCCGCGGGATAAGGAGCTCGATCAGTTCATGTTCCAGCTCGAGCACGCCGCCGCCGCTTCGGGAGTTTCGATCCGGCAGATCACCGCCCGGCCGGTGATTCCGCGCGAGGACCACTTCGAGATGCCCTTTCAAGTCGATCTGGACGGCCCCTACTTCGGCGTCGAGCAGTTCCTCAAGCAACTGAGCCTGGCGCCGCGGATCATCAACGTGGGCGATCTGAAAATCGATGGATTGAACCATCCGGCCAAATATACGACCCCGCCGCGAGCCACCGTCGATGGAACCTTGACCGTGATCACGTTCTTCCAGGGACAGCCGCAGCCGCCGCGCCGGCAGGGACCAGGAGCCATCCGCCGATAAACGGACCGAGCCGATGCGACGCGCACGCCTCATTTCGATCTGGCTGCTTTTTCCCGCGATACTCTGGGGCCCGGCGGGATTCGCGACTCCCCGCACTTCCCCGCAGCCAGACCATCGGCCCCGGTCTTCGAAAAGCGTTTTGCCGCGGCGTTCGCGCGTCAGGGCGGAGACGGGCGGAACGAAACGGGAGAAAAAGCCTTCCCCGGCACTCCGCCGCGACCCGTTTACCCCGCTGCTTTCCATCCAGGCGAAAAAAGGCAAGGACGTGGTCCGGCCTCCGGGCAAGGCGGGGCTGATGATTGCCGAAATCGACGTTCAGGGAATCGTGCGCGGACCCCATGGGGCCGTGGCGGTCGTCTCTAATCCCAAAGGCCACGTCTACTTCCTGCGGCCGGGCGAGCGGCTCTTCGATGGGACGGTCGAGCAAATCAATTTGAATGCCGTGGTGTTCACCGAACATGCGCGCGACGCCTTTGGCCGGACGTTCGAGCGGCGCGTGACGAAGGCGGTTCAGCCTCCCGAAGGAGTCAAGCGATGAGATTCGGATGCCTGGGAAGAAAATCGATTCTGGCGGTGCTGGCCGGGGGAGCGGCCGCGATGGCGATGGCGGGGCAGCCGGCGCTCAACGTCGAAGCGCACGTGGTGTCCGGCGATACCCGCATCTTTCTCCGCGCTCCCGGCCCGCTCGAATACTCGACTTCCCATCCGCGCCAGGACCTCTACATCGTCGATTTGAAGGGCGCCGGCGCGCAGGGACCGCCGCTCGCGCAACTGCTCCCTTCCGGCGTCGTTTCGAGCTATCGGCTGACCGCCGGCAAAGCCGACCGGCGCGGCGCCCGGCTCGAGGTGCTGCTGTCGAAGCCGGCCTCGCTCCGGGTGGAACGGCCCAGCCGGCGATTGCTGGTACTGATCTTCTCGGCTACCGATGCAGGCCCGAGGGCCGATTCGGGCCAGACTTCACCGGGCAACCCGGAGCCCCATGCCGGCAAAACACCCGCTCGCCCGCCGCTTTCCGGCTCGATCGCGACCGAGGCGCCCATCGCCGCCGGCCCCGCGCCGGCCACCGCAGCCCAAACGGGGAGTGCGAGCCCGTTCCACGGCGAGCCCATCTCCGTGAATTTCAAGGATGTGGATCTGAAGGATTTTTTTCGGCTGATCCACGTGGTCAGCGGATTGAACGTGGTCGTCGATTCGGACGTCAAGGGCACGCTGACGATGGTGCTCGATCAGGTGCCTTGGGATCAGGCGCTCGATATCGTGCTCCGCGACAACGGGCTCTCGAGCGAGCGGCAGGGAAACGTATTGCGAATCGCGACGCGGGCGACCCTGCAGCGGGAAGCGGAGCAAGAACGGGATCTGGCGAAAGCGCAGGAGCAGGCCGCGAACGTCGTTACGGTGACGCGGACGCTCAGCTACGCCAATGCCAGCAAGCTGCGCCAAACGCTCAAACAATTTCTTTCGCCGCGGGGCGAAATCCTGGCCGACGCGCGCTCGAACACGCTGATCATCCGCGATATTCCCTCGGTGCTGCCGACGATCGACCGGCTGATTCTCCGGCTCGACCGCAAATCGCCGCAAGTGGAAATCCAGGCGCGCGTGGTGGAGGCGACGCGGGCCTTCGCGCGGGAGCTGGGCACGCAGTTTGGCTTCGCCGTTGCCGGCGGCACGGGCAGCACGCAAAACGTCATCGGCGGATCGCCGGGCGTGGGAACCAGCCCCATCATTCGCGACATTCTTCCTCCGCCGCCGCTGGTATCGGGCGGCTCGAGCGTTCTGATTCCGGGCATCACCGGCTCGGCCATCCCGCTCAATGCGAATCTGGGAGCTTCGGCGCCCACCAGCGGCATCCTCTTCGGCCACACCGAGCCGAATCTCGCTCTCGATCTGATCATCTCGGCCGCCGAAAGCAAGGGAATCGGCCGCATGCTCTCCCAGCCAAAACTGATCACGCAGGATAACGAGGAAGCAACGGTCAAGCAGGGGACCAAGATTCCCGTGCAGACCGTGGTCAACAACACCATCTCGGTGCAGTTCATCGACGCCGTTCTCGAACTCGAAGTGACGCCGCAGATCACCGCCGACGGAACGGTTTTCATGAAAATTCACGTCGAAAATACCGCGATCGATCAAGGCATTCCGCGGATTCTCGGCATTCCGGCGCTCGACACGCAATCGGAGGATACCAAGGTGCTGGTGAGCGACGGCGGCACGGTGGTGATCGGCGGAATCATCCTCTCCCAGCAGCAAAACAACGTCTCGCAGGTTCCCCTCTTCGGGAGCATTCCGGTGATTGGAAACCTCTTCAAGCACACCGAAGTCAGCACGCAAACGCAGGAGCTGCTCTTCTTCCTCACGCCGCGCGTTCTGCCGGGCTGAGCCGGAGCCCGACAACCGCTTTCCGGCAAGCGACCGGTTTGGGCGGCGGCCGGCGCGGTTCGCCTCGATCCCGCCGATTGACAGAGAGAGCCGGGCAAGGTCCCCCCCTCCCACGTATTGAATCGCGATGCGGCCGGGTGTACCGTATAAATAGGTAGGAACGGAGATTCCGGCTGGCTTATGGTTTCCCGGCTGACCATTGCGCTATCGGCTGCCGTGCTCGGAGCCGCGCTTTCCGCATCGCCCGCTTCCGCGCAGGGCCGCGGTGGTATGCACGGATCTGCTCCAGGCGGTGGAACGGTGCTCCGATTTGGCCCTCCCCAGGGAAGAGGCGGGTCCGGCCATGGCAGAGGCCGCCGGTCTTTTGCCCGCGGCGAGTACGTGCCGTTTCCCTACTACTATGCTTACGGCTACTACCCTTACGGCGGCCCCGACGAAGCAGCGGTCCCGCCCTCGCAGCCCCCGGCTCGGGTCGTGGTCGTGCATTCTGCTGCGCCGCCCGCCCCGCCGGCGCCTCCGGTGAAATCGCTGTTGCTCGAAGATCACGGTGGCCAATGGGTTCGGGTTGCCACCGGCAATCAGGTGCCGGCCGGCCCGCTATCGACGCAACCGGAATCCTCCGGGACGCCCCGCCCGCCGGCGGGCACGGCGAGCCGAAACCGGGCGACCCGGCCGCCCGTTACGCTGCCCGATACGATTCTCGTGTTTCGCGACGGGCACAAGGAAGAGACCACCAAATACGTGATCCGGGGCGCATTCATCTACGCGAGCGCCGATTACTGGAGCACCGGATCGTGGACGAAGAAAATCCCCATTTCCGAATTGAACGTGCCGGCGACCCTGAAGCTCAATCGAGAGCGCGGCGTGAAATTCAGCCTACCCTCCGGGCCGGATGAAGTCATGGTCGGCTTCTGAATCTCCCTCCCTGTTCCGTAATCCTTGATGATTCGATAGTCCACGTCGACTGCGTGGACCGGCCGGGAGCGCGAGGATGCCTGTTGGCGGGGAGCAGTCATTTCCGCTATTTGACTTTTACGTCGGCCTCCACCGACATGCCCGGCCGCAGCAGGTGTTTGGGATCCTGCCCTTGGTTGAACACGATCTTGACAGGAATTCGCTGGACGACTTTGACGTAATTTCCCGTCGCATTTTCCGGAGGCAACACGACCGCCCTCGATTTTGACGAGCCTTCAGTGTTGTCAGGCATGTTCGGACAATTCTTTTTGGATGTTCACTCAATGGAAAAGATTCCGAAGCGTTTCCGCTCTCAGACGCTCAGCACGAGGCAAGGCGCATTGCGCACCGCTGCGTAGGTAGGGTCTCGCAAGAGGCCCTCGGAGCCGGGCTGCGGGCTTCTTCCGATGCGGACATCACGCTCTTCTTTTACTGCGGAGATGACGGAGCATCCGGCTGGGTTACGGGCAAGTCTACTTGGAAACGCGTATCTCCGGGCTTTGATATCACCCGAATGTCGCCGTGGTGCTTGTGCGCGATGCGGCATGCGGGGTCGAGTCCGAGGCCGGTTCCTTGCCCGACGCCTTTGGTGGTGAAAAAGGGATCGAAAATGTGGGTCTGCATTTCCGGCGGAATGCCGGGGCCATCGTCGCCGATCTCGACCAGGACGCGGTCCAAATTCAGCATGGTGCGAATCCGCAATTCCCCTTTTCCATTCATGGCGTCGATGGCGTTGTCGATCAGGTTCGTCCATATCTGATTTAACTCGCCTCCGTAGGCAGAAACGCGCGGCAGGTTCGGATCGTAATCCCGAATGACGGTCACGCCTTCCTTCAACCGATGCCCGAGGATGGTGAGCGTGTTCTCGATCCCGTGATGGATATCGACTTGCTGAAGTGGCGCCTGGTCCATGTACGAATATTCCTTTATGGCTCGGACCAGATCGGAAATGCGCCTGGTGCTATTCTCAATCTCGCCGATCAGTCTGCCGATCGTGAGTAGCGAAGCGATGCGCATGAGCGCGTCGCCCACCACCTCCTCTCCCACCTGGGCGGCCAAGGCTCCGAGCGCGGGCACTTCCACTCCGGCGTCGGCAAGGACGGGCGCAATTTTCCAAGAGTCAGGTACTTGGCGCCCTTCGAGCCAGGAGGTGATGCGCTCCTCGCGATCGCTTTGGGCCAGGGGATCTGCGGAGGCCGAGGACGAATCGTGCTGGGCCTCGCGCTCGAAGCGGAGAATCGCTTCGCGTTGTTCGAGAGAAAGAGGATGGTGGACCAGCCGGATGGTGGCATCGCGAACGGTCTCGAGGGCCTCGCGCAGGCTCGCTGCCGCCCGCTGCGCGGCGGCGGCCGGATTGTTGAGCTCGTGAGCCAGACCGGCAGAGAGCTTGCCGAGGGCCATCAGCTTATCGCGCTGGGTTTCGATCTTAGCCGTTTCGCGAATTCGGTCAGTCATGATGGCCACCAGGCGCTGGCCGATTTCCGGGATGCGTTGCATCATCTCGGGGAAATGGTCTCGATGCAAGCGAACCAACCGCGTGGGGAGCATGGCTCGCCCGATGACGGGGAAGTGCGTCAGCCGGGAATAGGGAAGATAGCCGGTAACCTGGCCAGCCTCGGCGGAGTAGATGGGCCCGTCGGGATCTCCGGGGCGCTGCATGCGGATCTCACCTTCCAGGACAACCGTAAGCCACACCGCCGGGTCGCCCGGCCGAACAAAGATTTCGCCGGGCGCCAATCGGATCACTTCCAACTGACTGGCCAACCAGTTCAATTGATCCGCCGTGAGATCGGAAAAAACGGCGATTTTGCGCAGATCGCTTACCAACGCCTCGATTCGTTCGCCGGCGGCTTCTTCTGCCATCGTTACACCGCGCCCAGATATTGATGGATGAACTGCACCGCGATCGAGCCTTCACCCACTCCCGAGGCGACGCGCTTCACCGAGCCGTGGCGCACGTCCCCGGCAGCGAAAATCCCCGGAACGCTAGTTTCCGGCAGGTATGGATCGCGGTCCAGCGGCCAGCCGCGAGGCCGCTTCCCGTCGTGCATGAGATCGTTTCCGGTTAGAATGAAACCGCGTTCGTCGCGCTCGACAGCTCCGGCCAGCCAATCCGTCTTGGGCTCGGCGCCGATGAAGACAAAGAGCGAGTTCGCGGGAGCGTTTTCGGTCTGACCGCTGTCCCCGCAGTAAATGGAGATGGCTTCCAGGCGCGCGTCTCCGTGTACCTCCACCACCCGGGCCCGCGTTTCCACCTGGATCTTTTGCGTCTGTTGTAGCAAGGTAAAAATGTCACCCCTAACAGCCGAGTGAAAATGTCACCCCCTCGTTATTTTTTTAGAGGGCCTCGATCTGCAATTTTGTGTCGCCGTGGTAGACGGCGACGCGCCCGGCCA
>Ga0307373_10000585_pt1 | contig 70121 bp, 83 predicted proteins | sample OX2MG_FD_202534 | JGI IMG/M metagenome (GOLD analysis project Ga0307373, IMG submission 202534) | Soil microbial communities from Risofladan, Vaasa, Finland - OX-2 | ecosystem: Environmental > Terrestrial > Soil > Coastal area > Acid sulfate soil | place: Finland: Risofladan, Vaasa | collected... | reverse complement strand
TTAAGTATTCCATCGAGCTGGCGGAAAGGCACAAATGGGCCTAGGAGGGATTGAAGGCGAACAGCTTGGCGAAGCTGACGATACGAAAGGAGGCCGAGCTTCGGCTCATTGCAGAGCTCACCTTCGATGCGACCATTGCGGCCGAGGTCAAGCTGGCGAAGCTCGCGAGAAGGGTCGAGCGTTCTTCTGCCTAGGTGCCGACTAACTCCTTGGAACATTTCCAAGCAACCTCCTAAAGCACAAACGCCCCTATGGGCACTTTATCGCCTCTCCCAATGACATTGCATGTCTGTGGCGCTAATCTTTGAGGCGGCCGCGAACTCGACCCCAGCCCCGCCCCCCCGCCTCCGCTTCGCTCGCCTCCGCTCGAGTCCAGGTCCTCTCGTTGCTCTTCGGCGCCTTGTGCGAAATCTGGACTCGGAACAAGGGCAGGGCGGGAGCCTATGAGTTGACAGCGCGAAGAGAAGCATTGTATATCGCAATACGATACACGACGAGACCATGATCGCGCCCCAGCCAGACTTGACCGACACTCCTATGGGCGGCACGCTGGTACTTGGGGGCGCCACGTTTAGGATTTGGGCCCCCCGAGCCAACAACGTGTACGTGTCTGGAGATTTCAACGGCTGGAAGCAAGATCCCAGTTGCCTCCTGAATCAGATCGGCGGAGGACATTGGGCCGTCTTCATTGCAGGTCTTAACGATGGAGATCAATATCTGTTCTACATCGACGGAGTGGGGACCTCGGGCTACAAGCGCGATCCGCGCGGTAGGCTGCTGACCTTTCTTCCAGCATTTCCCGCTTCTAATTGCGTGCTCCGAGATCCCTCGCGCTTTCCTTGGCACGAAACGGGTTTTCGACCGCCGGCGTTCAACGACGCCATCGTCTACCAGCTGCACGTTGGGACCTATTTCATTCAGCCAGGCAGCAGCGATGGGAGCTTCCTCGATGTCATCAGCAAGGTTCCCTATCTCGCGGACTTGGGAGTCAACGCGCTCGAACCGCTGCCCATTCAGGAATTCCAAACTGAGTTCAGCCTCGGATACAACGGCACGGACTACTACAGCCCGGAGAACGACTATGGCGAGGCGGATGAGACCAAGCTCCAGGCATATCTGGATGTCGCAAACGGGATACTCGCGCAGGCTGGACAATCTGCCTATTCCGATATCGACGTGCTTCGCGGTGCCGACAGCCAGCTACGGGCGCTGGTCGACATCTGCCATGTGTACGGCATCGCGGTGATGTTCGATGTGGTCTACAACCACGCCGGCGGCGGCTTCGACGAAGACAGCCCTCTCTGGTTCACCGATCGCATGCCGTACGGAAACCCGAACGACAGCCTCTACTTCACTGACCAGGGCTGGGCAGGCGGACAGGTTTTCGCGTACTGGAACGATGACGTGGAGCAGTTTCTGATCGACAACGCCAAACTCCTGTATGAGGAATACCGCATCGACGGACTCCGTTTCGACGAGGTCAGCGTGATGGATCGTTTCGGTGGTTGGCAGACCTGTCAATACATGACCGATACCCTGCACGCAGAAAAGCCGGGAGCGATTCAGGTGGCTGAGTACTGGCCGGTGAACGACTGGGTCGCAAAGACCACATCTGGCGGCGGCGCGGGATTCGATGCTACCTGGCACGACGGCCTCCGAAACGCGGTTCGAGGCGCGATCGGTGCAGCTTCGGTCGGTTCGTCAGCGTCGGTCAGCTTGGACGCAATCGCCAGCGCCATTGCGGACCCCGGATTGGAGAATCGATGGCGAGCGGTCGCTTGTCTCGAGAACCACGACATCGTGTACACGGGCCGCTCTCCGCGAATCGCAAGGCATTCAGACGGGAGCGACGCTCGCTCGTGGTACGCAAGAAGCCGAAGCAGGTTTGGCATGGGGCTCTTGTTGACCTCGCCCGGAATCCCGCTGATCTTCATGGGTCAAGAATTCCTCGAAGACAAGCAATGGAGCGACACGCCCAACCCCGCGTATGAGATATGGTGGCAGGGGCTCGACAGCGGCGACAAGACCATGTCCGACTTCCTGCGCTTCACTCGCGAATTGATCTGCCTCCGCAAGAGCCAGCCTGCTCTGCGTGGAGAGGGCTGCAACATCATTCATGTCCACAATCAGAATCGTGTCCTGGCGTTTCAGCGCTGGGTGGAAGGCGCTGGAAATGATGTGGTGGTCGCAGCCAGTCTCAACGAGAAGAACTGGTATAACTACCAGATTGGTTTTCCCTGGGGTGGACGCTGGGCTGAGGTCTTCAACAGCGACGTGTACGACAACTGGGTGAATCCTACCGTCGCCGGCAATGGCGGGGGCGTCTACGCCCAAGGACCGCCGATGCACGGGCTCTCCTTTTCGGCCAGCATCACCGTGCCAGCGAACGGATTTGTCGTATTCGCGAGAAGCTGAATAGCTCAAATGACAGCCTCTTCCTGACCAGTTGGCCGCCCTTCCGTGTAAAACCCTGACACTCGTAGCTGACACGTTTTTGCGGCGCATGAATGCCGTTAATCATCTCCCTTCGATGAAGCAGAGACTCATCTTCGTGTCTTCGGGCGCATTTGAATCAGGGATTTGCGATAAAAGCGCCAATGCCCACTTTTGGCTCTCTGTCCTTTCAGCCCGAATGGTTGGCCGTTTTCCATAAGTCGCCTCGCGGGATTTCTCCAATTCGCCCAAATCTCTGAAATCACCATCTACTCTAATGCACCGACATGAAAAGACTCACAATCGCTATGAGCGAAGAGCTGTACGGCAGACTGTTGGGATATGCAGCGGATCAGAGCAAGAGCAAGATGAAGAGGCTCAGCCTAGGGGAGACTATGCGGACGCTGGTCTCGACGCGCCTAGACGAGATCGGATATGAGATGACTCTTGAAGTCGCGCCGCGCATCTCTTCCAAGCGTGTCGCCTAGGCCGTCGAAACGAGCTGCTGACGCTGAAGTCCTTCGGCAGGGGTAGAGCACGCCTCGCGTCGCCCTGAGAGGGGTTTCTCCTCAAGAGGACCGGGCGCGCGAAGGCCACAGATGGAAGTCGACTCTCCTTCCTGCCAAGGAAAACTCCGCATGGGGCGGCTACGAGGGTCTGCTTGCCTCCGCTGCGCAGGCCAGAGCGTACACCGTGTCCACACCGATTTCCCAGTCTACACAGTTTCAGGCATAGGACGCGACAGGGAGCTGCACAACGCCTCCCCTACGGCAATCCTGTTTTGTATGCGTAGTGACGTAATCAAACCTTGGCTCCCTCTCGGGAGCCTCCTCGCTGAATGCCCGATGGTTGTTGACCGCCCCGGTCGTGAAGACTAGGATGAAGAGGGACAGCACCCACCTCAGGAATGAAGATTTATATATAGTTATATAACTCATACGAGCGCCTTGCTGAAGAGCGATTCTGTGCGGGGACGTAGACCGGATAGTGCCTCGCATTCACCCACGCTCGATAGCATTCTGATGGTCGAGGCTGCCATAAAGCAGAGCAATACCCAGCCCTCGAAGGTTCAGCTCTGGCGCTCCCTCCCCAGAAGGATGATGTACCAGACATTCCAAATCATCCTGCGGTATCTCGAGGCGTCGAATAAGATAATGTTCGATGGAAGGAGGAGGATAGTCTGGGTTGCCGTCGACAATCCCAAGCTAGAGGAGCTCATCAGGACAGGCGTGCGCCTCCAAGGCTAGACGGAGAAACGCTTCAGACGTCGTACCCGAACTTCTTCGCGTAGTCCTTGTGGGTCTGGAAGAAATCAATCACTCTCGCGATTCCACTCCCGTCACTATTCAGGATAACCGTGTATGAGATTCTCGCGCCCTTCGTAAGGTTGGCCTTGTAGACGTTCCCCAACCCCATCCGCTTGAACGGAGGATTGCGGCGCTTTGCTGCCAAATCTAGCTCGCCTTCAAAAAGTCGCTGGCGCTCACTATCCTGGTCCTTCCCAGCCTTCCAAGCGCGAGCAGATGCTCGTCTCCAGAGACCAAAAAGTCCACCTCGGCGGCCTGGGCGCATTCCAGGATCCTGTTGTCTGATGGATCGTCCTTGACCATATCAAGCGTCGAAGTCGGTTTGACGAAGGTCGCCCTCTCGGAAAGAAGCGACTTGAGCCGCGCCTTTTGCTCCTCCGTGAATCTTAGCTTTGGGTACTCCAAGACCCTTGACAGCTCCTCGAACTGCTAATGCGAGACAAAGAGGTCAATCCCTCCGTCAATCACCTTTTGCAATATCTTGTGCGGATTCCCTTCAGCCAACCAAGGGCTGAGACAAGTGTGTTGGTGTCTAAGGTTACTTTTGTCCTCTTGCCCACTTCACTGCCTCCGCCACGTCTGATTGCTTGACCTTGTGCTTCTTGAAATGCGACGCTACGTCTCTTGAGAGCGCTTCGAACTCAATCTCGACATCCGGAATCTCCACCCTCTTGAATAGGACGCCGTCCTTGACCTCTATCGCCACGAACCTGTCGCTGCCTCTGAATCCCTCCTTCTTCCTGATCCGTCGCGGGACCACCAGTTGCCCCTTCTCGGACATCTTGACCAGTTCTTGTTCGACCATCTCTGATACCGTTGTTGGAAAGTTGAACAATTCAACTATTTAATCGTGCGCCTGCCAGCCTTGCGCGGATAGCGATACCCGGAACCCGCAGATTCATCTCTCACATAATGATATGAAGCAACGTGAAACTAGAGAGCATCAAGATGAAATCCGGCAGCACCTCCGCGAACGGGTTCAGGCTGGTCGGGACTACCCATTTCTGGAACGTCTGGAGCACTACCGCATTCTACTCGCAACACGCCTCAGACTTCGACGCGCCGAGGATGTCGTGGCTCGACGTCTCCTATCGGCAGCTGGTCGACGACCTCGGCTTCCAGCTCACTCCTCAGAGGGGGCGGTGTCACGATGGAGAGCATCTCGACGTCGTCCTGGACCCCGCAGCCCAGGGAGGCGCGCACACCGGGACGACCTTCGGCTCTCATGGGGTCTCAGTCTCCCCGGACGCGCTCTACAACATCGGAAGTGGGATCGCTGGGTTCTGGTGGTTCGTCCTCACGATGCACGAGACGGTCAATCTGATGACGGGCTCCATCGCGCAGGGGTGGGTATGGGCTGACGGCTCCCCGATGTGGGCCGGACAGTCGCCGTTCCCCAACATGTGCGACGTGGTCGTCGCCGGGGAGACGGTGAGAGAGGACGTCTCGAGGGCTCAGCTCCAGAGGATGAGCTCTGACCCGGGGGTCGGTCTCTTCCTCTGGGTCCAGCAGACCTATGGCTGGGCTCCCTATGAGCGCCTCTTCCGGTGGACTAGGCTCCAAAACATCACGGACTGGCACACGTACAGGGAGCCGTCGCTCCGCACGGCGATCTTGGTCTGGTTCTTGACGTGCGCCACGCGCGAACTCGGCCAGAGTTCCTTGCTGCTAGACCGCTTCAACTCCGCGCTTCAGAGGATCTCGGGCCTGCCGATATCCGCATCAGACTACTCTCAGGCTCAAGCGCTCTTCCCGGACCCTTCGCAGTAGCCGAACGCGTCGGCCCCCGTGGCCGCTTAAATCGAGATTCGCAGTGGGCTGCCGTTGAGCCCAGACGTCCGCGACGTGGAGTCCAGACAGTTTGACATCGGGACGACCTCGACCTAGCTCGTGAGAGTGGGGAACGTCCTGCAGATTCTTTTCAGCAGCTCTCTTGAGGCGGAGTATCTACAGGAGCTGGCGGAAAGGCATAAACGGGCCGGGGAGAGATTGAAGGGCGAGTAGCCTTGGAGAAGCTGACGAAACGAAAGGAGGCCGAGCTTCGGCTCATCGCAGAGCTCACCTTCGATGCGACCATTGCGGCCGAGGCCAAGCTGGCGAAGCTCGCGAGAAGGGTCGAGCGTTCTTCTGCCTAGGTGTCTGGCCAACTCCAACGACCTAATCCACGTATCCCTGAACCTGCGCTCGAGCCCTCTCGACGGCAAGTTGGGGTCTGCAATTACCATTTATCGGAGATGATTGTGACTAGGCATCGGGCATGAAGAGGCTTACGAAGATAGTGTGCACCACCGGGCCTTCGAGCAGGGACCCCGCAACCATCGGAAGGATGGTCGACGCCGGCGTCGATGTCTTCAGGATCAACTTCTCCTTTGGGGACAGGAAGAGCCACGGCGAAGAGGTCAGGAGGATAAGGAGCCAGGCACGAGCGAGAAAGAGAATAGTCGGCATACTGCAGGATCTCCCCGGCCCCAAGAGCAGGATTGGGAAGATTCGGAACGGGGCCGTGAACCTGACAAAGGGAAGAGATTTTGTCCTGACGACGACCAATCTGATCGGCGATTCGACCAGAGCGACGGTGAACCATCCGGAGATGCCCTCCCTCCTACATGAAGGCGACTCTCTGTATCTTGCTGACGGGGTAATAGAATTGAAGGTAATCAAGGTCGAGGACGGCCAGATTCGCTGCACGGTGGTCAATGGCGGCCTATTGAGTTCTGGGAAGGGCCTCAACGCTCCTGGAATCGATCTGCCATTCAAGGTCCCGACCGACGCAGACGTGTCACACCTGACCTACGGCCTGGAGTTGGGGGTTGACTTCTTTGCGCTCTCGTTCGTGAGGGATGCGTCGGAAATCAGGTCGGCGAGGAGGATAGCCTCGCAGAAGAAGAGCGGAGAGGAGGCCTTCCTCATCGCGAAGATAGAGAAGAGAGAGGGGGTCGAGAATTTCGATTCAATCGTCCAGGAAGCGGACGGCATCATGGTCGCTCGAGGCGACCTTGGGATAGAGATGCCCCTCGAACAGGTACCGATCGTCCAGAAGAAGATAATCCGCAGGTGCAACGAGCTGGGAAAACCGGTGATGGTCGCGACGCAGATCCTGGAAAGCATGGTCGACTCGTTGATCCCGACAAGGGCCGAGGTCAGCGACATCTCAAACGCCATTCTGGATGGAGCTGACAGCCTGATGCTATCCGACGAGACCGCAGCGGGCAAGTACCCGGTCGAAGCTGTCAGCATGCTCGACAGGGTTGCGAGAGCTACGGATTCAATTCTCGATGGTCATTTCAAGGATCCGCCGTCGGGAGCCACGGTAGGAGTCGAGGAGGCGGTGGGACACGCGGCCTGCAGTCTGGCTGGCTACATAGGCGCCTCCGCGATCGTCGCACCGACGCAGACCGGGGCGACGGTAAAACGGATCACCAAGTACAGGCCGAACATCCCCGTCATCGCCATGTGCGTCGACGAGAAAGTCGCGAGAAAGCTGACCCTCCTGAGGAGCGTCACCCCGATGATGACCATAAGGAGGGAGAGAATCGACGACCTCTTCGCTGACGCGCAAAAGGCGGCCGCCAGGTTGGACCTGGCAAAGAAGAGGGACAGAATTGTCGTCGCTATGGGCAAACCAGGGGTCAAGGGGTCGACCGACCTGGTGAAGGTGCACACGATTGAGTGAGACAGGTCATCGGCCTCTTCATCGAGTTCGCCGTCCCGTCCTGATGAGCATTCACCACTGACGGCGGGCCCCATGGTCAGCGGATAACCGAATTCGAGGGCGTTGCTCCAGATACCGCGCCCGTTGAGGGTTCGGAAGTCTTATAGGCAACTTAGGTCCATTTAACACCATGCCTTATTTCGTTCGGCTGACAAACTTCACATCGGAAGGGGCCAAAGCCCTGAAGACCTTCTCGAACGGAAGGAGGCAGTTCCTAGACGCCGCGAAGAAGCTCAATATCAAGGTGGTCGCGGAGTACGTGCTGACAGGCAAGTACGACATAATCACCATCCTCGACGCCCCCGACCTCCAGTCAGTTCTCAAGCTGAGCGCCATGATGGCCGCGACAGGGAGGACTCGCAACGAGACCTACAGCGCGGTCTCGGCGGACGAGTTCGAGAAGATTTCGAATTCCATCTAGGCGTCCCTGTCGCTCTCCCTTCGAGACTTCGTCCACCTCCTTCGCGCTCCCCCCAGAGCCGCGAGGCACGGGCCGCCACTGGGGGGCATCCTTTCGCTGCATTGCGGCACCCGTATTAGGAGAAGGTGCACGCGACCTCTCGTCAGAAACGTGCATGACTGAACCCGCTCGAGCCGATGAGTTCTGGGACGCGCTGTGGAGAGGGGAGAAGGAGTTCCTGCTGTCGGGCGACAAGAGGTTCCGCCATGGCACGAGCTTCGTCGGGGTCTCTACCATTGCTGGCCAGTTCTACTGCGAGTACAAGTTCGAGAACGAGGTCGCGTTCGGCGAAGTCCCAACCGAGGCGAAGGACCTGGGCACCAACCTACACGACGAGCTCATCCCCCTGAAGCCGATAACGGAGAAGCAGTTCGCCGAGCTCGTCAGCCAAAAGGAGCCGAGCTACGCGGTCCTTAATGTCTGGGGGACGGTAGGCGGCCTGCGGTTGGTCGGCACGCCCGATCACATCGTCTGGTCGGAGGGAAGGCCGCTCTGGCTCGTGGAGCTGAAGACCACGAAGGGCGACCCGACCTCCCTCTGGCCCGACCAAATGAACCAGATCCGGATCTACGGCCTCCTCCTGGAGCTGATGGGGTTCGACTGCTCCCGCCTGAGGCTCGCCCTGGTAAGGCTTAGGGCGGGGGAGCTCACAGACGAGGAGCGCGGGCTTTGGATGGAGAGGGTCTCGACTCATCTGGAATCGGGGAAGCTGGCTGAGCTCGAGGCCAAGTACCGGAATGCGATGAAGGTGCATCTGCTCTCCCACGACAAGGCTGAGGCGGAGAGGAGCGTAATGGAGAAGCAGGGATACTGGACGGGCGAGCGGGAGGCCACCTCGAGCACGAGCGTGGGCAAGTGCAAGGCCTGCGAGTACAATTCGGTCTGTCCGAAGAGCCTCTTCAGGCCGCCCTGACAGCTGAGACCACCGTCGCTGGGAACGACGCTTTCCCGGTTGCAGCTTGGTGCTGATGCCTGAATTCTCGAGCGTCTTGCGCCCTACTTCAGAGGCTCGCCACCAAACCTGCAATCGCTGTTTCCTGACGTGGTCGTTGATGGGCCGACTAAGGCAATTTCGGCCACCGTGTTGTTACAGGCAAGGTTCGAGACTATCTCGTTCTGGTCGGCCTGATTTTCCTCCTTTATCCCGTAGGTCTGCGTCATCCCCGACAACCTCTCATCGCCCGACCAATTGTTGCTTACGAGGTTCCGGGTAGACCCGATCTGCCCCCGGTCGTTATAGAGGAGTATGCCTGGACCCGAGTTATCGATACACCCGTTGCCCGTTATCGCAGAATCGGTGGCCGAGTTCATGATTATCCCTCCAGCGACATTGAAGCTGCAGGCGTTTCCGGATATGACTTCGCGTTTAACGCTGGGCATCGTGCCGTGGTAGACTTCTATCCCATATTGCCCGTTGTCTTCGGCGGTGTTTCCGCTCACGGTGACATACGACGAGCGCTCCACGTGGACCCCATCCCTGCCGTTCGAGACGAGAGTATTGCCCGAAATGATGTCGTAGAAACTGTGGTCGTTCGTTATCCCGGACTGGTCGGAGGCCCCCGAGTTGAACCCCGAGTAATTGTTGGAGACCGTCGTGTCGTTGTTAAAGTATACCTGTATCCCGAACGAACTCATGTGGCTAACGCTGTTCTGTGTTATCGTGTCGTTGTAGCCGAACTCGGCCCCTATCCCTATCGCCCCCGTCCCTGCCACCGTGTTCCAGACTTCGTTCGCTGAGATGGTGACGTCCCCTGCCCTGTTCGTGTAAATGCCGCCGACGGCATTGTCCTCGACCCGGTTCCCCGAGATCAACGTCCATCGGGGACCAGCCAGGGTCGACTGGTAGTCTTGCACCCCGAAGCGGCCGTTATCGTCCAGGAAGTCGTTCAGGACCGAGACGCGCAGGTTCGGCTTCGTGTCGTGGTCGATGAGGAGGCCGTCAAAGCCAGCGCGGCTTGCCTCCGCCCCTTCAATCGTGGTGTTGCTGCTCCCCTGGTCCACCTCGATGTCCGGAAGCGTCCCGATGCCTGGCCCCGTCCAGTTCCCGCCATGAACGAGCGTGTTGGGGCTTCCGATGATATGGAGGAGCCGGATTGGAGCGGAAGTGCTCATGGTGACCCCCGGCAGTAGCCACAGGATGACGTTGCTCTCGTTGCTTACGAGAATCTCGGTCGTGAGGACGTAGTTGCCGGGGTTGAAGCAAAGCGTTTCTTGCGGGCCAAGAAGGCCATTGACGAAAGCACCGACGTCTTCGCCCGGAGTTCCCGTAAGATTGGCTTGCCCTGATGCCGATGTCGCAGATGGTGTTGTACGCTGCAGTGATATGTTGTATGTGCAGGCAGGAAGACCAATCACCATCGCCTCAGCTGGCAGAATGTTGTCAGAATTCGTTGAGTGAAAGAAGGGGAAACCTTCTGGCGCGGTTCCGACGCTGGTGCGCCAGCCTAACGCGAGCGTCAATATCAGGCAGATCGCGACTGCACGCTTCACAAGTCTGGAGCTTGTGATGGTTTCTCGAAGAAATAAAAGTTTCCAGTTCCAAGAGCGTCCAGAGCGTCCAGCGCTTCGAGTCACGATGACAAGCTAGGAGTGGCTTGCTTCCTCCCTCCGAAGCGATGCAAGAACTGGGACGACGGGAGGCGTCTTAGTCTGCGACGTTCATGCTTCTGCGGCCGCGGGATCTCGGTACCCGGCCATTATGACGACGAAGAAGACGGCGCACGGCACGACGTCGCGAGGCCCAGCGCCGGCGAACCCCGCCGAGTTGTAGGAGGCGCCTGACCCCTGGAAGTCAAGCGTTATGGGCGCTTGTATCGCCTTTCCTGACGACTTGGCATGTCTGTAGCGCTAATCCTCCAGGGGTGGCGAACCAGTGCTGCCCTTAGCAACATTCGTCGGGACGTGGCTCGAAATCTTAATTATCGACGAGGCGGCGAGATTTGATTCATGCCAGACACCTCCACCGGAACCGCCCGGAAGATTCGGGAAGATTTGGACAACTCATCAAGCAAGTCAAAGACTTGGATGCCGCAGTGAATGGCGCGACCCAAGGACTCGCCCAAAGAATCGCGGCCTTGGAGACGACTGTCGCTGAACTGGGGAAACAAAAATAGTTTCTAGCGACGGATTAGTCCACGTGAGAAGAAGACGATAATAGAGCTGCAACTTGGACGCAGACCCAGCCCGAGGCCTTCGCCTAGCGCCTTGTGGGCGCTTTTATCACCTTTCATGATGACCTGCCATGTCTGCAGCGCTGGTCTCAGAGGCGAGCTCGAGCTCAAGAGCCGCGTCGGGTATCGTCCCCTTCCCGATGAATACCACCTGCTGAAGCGAGCGGAACCCCATGGTCAGCGGCTTTTGCTCGAGATGCAGGAAAGAGATCGGCGGGTTCCTCAGGCCTCCCCTCTGGCAGTGCCCCACGTGCAGGAAGATCTGGTGCGAGAACTGCCCGAAGCATAGGGTTGGGAGGGTGTTCAAGAAGCTGGTCTGCCCGGATTGCCGAATCCAGATGCAGGAGGGCGGCATCGCGAGCGTGAGGAACTCCACTCGTTCCTGAGCGGAGGTATGGAGATTGTCACGAAGTCCTTCCAGTTCTCCGAGGAGCCCACAATTACCATCTGCACGCCGCTAACCTCCGGTAAAGGACTCGACTCGGTCCTGTCTAGCCTGGAAATCCCGCCGGAGCTCTGCGAGGTCAACCGCATCCCTATGGGCAAGATTGCTTCCTGCATCCGAAAAGATCCAAAACCGCGACGATTGACAGGCTACCCCAGACAGACCGCTAGAACCAGTAATTCGGCGGCCTACTTCCCCTGAAGTCCTTGAATTTGTTTCTCGATTGCGGAGGTCGCTATCCTTACCTGCTCCAAGGCAAGCTGAAGGGTGCGAGCTCGTATCTGGGGAGATACGTGATTGGCTACGCCAACTAGTTCTGCCGCTGCGGCGAACTCGCGCACTATCTCAGGACCGGGGTCCGGTCCGTGTCCCCACCAGGAAACAATCCACCACCAGGGGTTGTACTGCGCAAAGTATGGAGGGATTATGTTGCTCGGTGGAGGGCTCTGGTAGATGGCAATGGCGATTCCTTCGGTGCCCTTGGGGACTTTGAGCGTCGTGTCGCCCGCCACCATGAAAGCTCCGTTCAGGACCCACTTGTAGAATGGTTCCGTCGTCGAAACTACCGCGCTATAGGCCACCAATGTTTCGGCCACGTTCGTCGGCACGATTCCGACGACGTTCGCATCGCTGGTCAGGCTCGGGTCGCTGGTCACGTCGACGAAGGTGTCGTCGATGAAGCCCCCCAGATTCGCGGAGAAGGCGTCATCTATGATTGCAGTCCCGGTACCCGTGCCATCGCCACCCGTGCAGATATACCACCCTGTGATTGTCAGAGAAGAACCGTCAACCGTTTGAGTAAAGGCCGCCGGCGGCAGCACTTGCCCGGTCGTGCCGTCAGTTACGCTCCAGAAGAGGAGCTTGGCAATTTCTTTGCTGTCGGTGGGGCAGGGCAATGTGGCGAAGAAGGTCGGAGAGAAGCTTCCTCCAGGGAGGACGTCGCCTCCGGCCGACGGGGCAAGGTCTTCTTCAGCTGTAGAGTTGCGCGGCTGTCGATGGTGACCGGCGGTAAGAATTAGCTTGTAGTAGGTGGTTACGTGTGGCAAGTTGAATCCTAAACCTAACAAATGTAAGGCGTCTCTGCTATATAACGATTCGACAATCGCCAGCCGATGAAAAATGAGTAGTCCGGTCCAGGAGGGCGGCCTCGCGAGCGTCAAAAGTCTATGCAGGCCTATTGAGGCGATTGTGCTGCGCCTCTCCTGGACCCGAACCTTCGATGGCTCTCGGAACGATTCTTTCCTTCTGAAACCGCCCCTAGCCTATGTCAAGAGATAGCCTTCAAGGCGGCTGATGTATCAGGATTCCAGCTTTATCTCCGCTGCCCCTCGACCTTTTCTTTGCCTTCTTGGCTCGTTTCGTGGCCATTCTTAATCCCGCTGTTCTCTGGGTTGCTGACGATTTACGCGTTTCGCAATTTTCAGTCTGACCATCACCCCAGATGTTCGACCTGCATGAAATTTCGAAGGTCGCTCGAGATATCCGATATCAGCCGAAGCCGCGTGTGATTGCTCTGCTCAGGGCGGGCGTGTGAGTGGGCGCTTAAGTCTCCAGCCGAACTTGAGTCGCATGGCCTCAAGACGTCCACGGTCTGCCGCTCTGACCTTGCTGAACAGGACACGCTCATCGATGAAGAGAATTGTCCCGCGCCCCTCCTGACCCAAAGGAGCCCTGGATAACCCTCGGCACCCCGCTCTTCTCCACCGAGGGGCTCTCATGCGACCTGCTCCAGCCGGAAGTCAAGATCCCCCTGAGCGCCTTCCAGAGGCACGTCTGCATCCTCGGCAAGAGCGGCGCGGGCAAGAGCGTCACAGGGATGATCCTGGCGCGGCAGCTCTCCCAGTACTGCTCGGTCCTGGTCCTGGACCGCACGGGAGAGTTCGCGTCGTCGCTGGGCCACCTGGGCCGCACCACCGTCTACGAGCCGGGAAGCAACCTGACTGTCTCTCCCTTCATCGGTGACAAGCCGGCTTCTTCGGCGCGCGACATATCGGACGACGTGGAGAGGGCGGTCTCTCTCATGGAGCACTACCTCCAGGTCTCGATCGGGACGGGCCTCACCCCGCTCCAGGCACGGGTCTTCCGCGAGGCCCTCGGCTACTGCCTCGAATCGCTCACCCCGAGAGCCGGGATATCGCAGGTGATCGGGACGCTTCGGGTGATGCAGATGCGCCTCCGCGGCATGAAGGGGTGAGCGGAGAGCGTCGAGGCCGTGATCTCGCGCCTCCACCCGTTCTCCGTCGGGAGGCTTGCAGGAGTCTTCGACGCGGACTCGCCCGCTCTGGAGACGAAGCGCCTCTTCGAGCCGGGCCTCCACATCCTCGACCTCGAGCCCCTCGACACCGACGAGGCCAAGAACCTCTTGTGCCAGACGGTCGCCTCGCAGGTCTCAGGTCAGGGGCGGAGGATGGGCATCACCAAAGAACTCCGGTTCGTCCTTGTGGTCGACGAGGCCCACCACATCTCGCCCAACCAGCGAAACTACCTGAGCGTCCTGGAGAGGTACGCGCTGGAGCTGCGCAAGTACGGGATGGGGCTCGTGGTCATCGCGACCAGGCCCACCCTCATCAGCGAGAACATACTCGCGAACTGCAACACCGTGATATGCCACCAGCTGACCGGCTCGAAGGACATCGATCTCGCCCTGAACTACCTGGTGAACAGGCTGGAGGAGGACAGGTTCCTCTCGGAGTTCAGGCTCCTCGACGTGGGCGACGCGCTCGTGCAGCTCAACGACCCCGAAAGGGGCGCGAATCCTATCAAGTTCCACGCGAACATTATGCCAGAAGTGGTTGCGTCCCCGTCCTGATGAGCATCCACTGCTGAGGCCAGCGCCTCCGATCTATTTCTCATCTACGCTTATTGGATTGGGCCTCCTAGAAACAGGCATATCAGGCCGCGGAAGTCCTTGGAGGAGGAGGCGGAAGAGGGCGCGAAGAGGCCGCGAGAACTCCTCGCCGATCCCGCGGAGTTCGAGAAATGGGCGAACCGCACCTTGGACATATCTAGGATGAGGAGAAGACGCGCGACGAGACAAACACGGAAGTCCTTGGCATAGTCAACGGCCTCATCCTCATCGTCAAAGAACGGGTCTTGAGGGCGCTCGGGCGCTCACCGATTGGCAGACACATGCGACAATGCAATGATGGGGCGTCGCAGCGGGTTGGAGAGATGCATGAACTGCGACGACCGACTACGTCCCGCGAGATTAAGTTGTAGGAGGGTTGAGGCACCGCACGGCCTCCTCGGTGACCAGCATGCGGTCTGTCGTGACGGTTTCGGCGACCGTGAAGGATATCATCCTGACGAAGCGCAACCCAAACTGATCGCGCTCGGCGATGGCGGTCTGCACCCTCTCGATTGTGAGCTTGAGCTCCACTATCTTGTCCAGAATCAACTCGTAGCAACTCGGCGGCCCGCCTTAAAGGCGGCAACGGACAAGAATTCTACACCGGAGACTCGGGCCCTCGTCGGGCTGGCGAGACCATGGCTTCTCTACTGATGCCGGGAACTCGCGTTCGACTATCCTGGGATGGGGAGTTTCGCGGCCCCTTGTCTCAGCAAGAGGGGCAGATTCTGGGTCTTTCTGTTCCTACGTGACAGTCAGCTTCGATGTTCCGGAGCTGATGCCGTGAGTAGGGTTGCCGCCATACTTCGCCGTTATCGTCACCGCTCCTGCCGTTGACGGAGTCGTGTAGGTCACGCTGCACTGACTCTGGGTCGCGCTGATTGCGGCTAGGGTGCACGTCTTGCTTGTGAAGCTCCCGCCGGACGTGCTGGCAGTCCAGGTGATGGTGCCCGTCGGTGCCTGGGGGGTACCTGGGCTCTTGTCTGTGACGGTCACCGTGAGCGTCGTCGGCGTCGATCCGCCCACCGTGGCGCTGCTCGGGCTTATGGTCGTGCTCGTCGTCCTCTTGCTTATGGTGAAGGTAGGCGAAGCCGAGCTCTTGGCGTGCGAGCCGTCTCCAGAGTAGGCCGCGGTGATTTTGATCGAACCCACAGACGCCGACGGGGAGGGGGTGTAGGTCACGCTGCACTTGCTAGAGGTGGAAGTCGTAGGTGAAAGCGTGCACGTGGTTGAACTGAATGTCCCTCCCTTACCACCGTCGCTCCACGAGGTCGTGCCGGTCGGCGCTGATGCCGTCCCACCGCTCTTGTCGGAGACGGTGCTTGTGAGCGTGATTGGCGACAAGTCCCCGATGATTTCCGACGGCTTGCTGGGGGAGATGGCGGTAGTCGTGACCCTGAGGACTGTGAAGGAAGACTTGCCCGAGCTCACTGAGTGTGTTGCGTCTCCGGAATAGCTCGCCGTGATGGTCAACGGTCCCGCGACGGACGGGGCGGTATAGGTGAGTTTGCAGGTGGCTGAACTCGTCAAGGTGCAGATGCCACCGCTGCTGAATGTCCCTCCAGCGCCGCCGTCGCTCCAAGACACCGTTCCCGTCGGAACCGTCGCCGTCCCTCCGTCAGAGTCTTTGACGGTCGCCGTAAAGGTCGTGACGCTCCCCGCGGTCACCGTCGTTGGGCTCGGAGACAGGGCCGTGGTCGTGGAGCGCATATCGACGGTCAGAGCTGAGGTCCCTGAGCTCGTGCCATGGCTGAGGTCGCCGGAGTAGCCGGCCGTTATCGTCACCGGCCCGGCGCTTGGAGCCGGCTTGTAGCTAACCGGGCATGAGCTGGAGCTGGAGCTGACCGTCGTCAGCGTGCACGTGGCTGCGCCGAAAGTCCCCCCGGCGCCTCCATCGCTCCAAGTGACAGTTCCCGTTGGCGTTGTCGGAGATATACCTTCGTCCGTTGCCGTTGCCGTGAATGTAGCGGAAGTGCCGATGGTCACTGACGCCGGATTGGGAGTCACTGCTGTTGACGTCGGGTCCGACGACGAGGTCACCGATAGGGGCTCGCATTGGCTCGTCACCGCGTTGTTGTTCGAGTCGCCGCCGTAGGTTGCGTACCAATAATACGTCCCGGCCGTGCTCAACGTCGCGGAGGTCGACCGGTAGCTCCCGTCACCCCTCACCGCCACAGGCGTTCCGACTTGGGTCGCGCCCGCGGTAGGACAGGTATTTGTTGTCGACTCGAAGAACGTGATTGTTCCGGTGGGACTGGAGCCGCCGGAGAGGGTCGCGGAGTCCGATGCGGAACCTCCCGCGACTATCGTATTCGCCGAGAGGGTGGTTCCTAGGGCGGGAGCAGTAGAGCCGACGACCAAGGGCTCGCAGGCGCTCGTTGCACCGTTGTTTGTGCCGTCACCGCTGTAGACCGCGTAGACGTAGTAGGTTCCTGCCGTGGGGAAGGTCTGGGAGGCCGAGGTGTAGGCGCCGTTGTCCGACACTGCGACGGGAGTGCCTATCTGAGTGGCGCCGGCGTTCGGGCAGCTGTTCGACGTGGAGTAGAAGAAGGCGACGTTCCCGGCCGGAGCGATGCCACCGGATAGGGTCGCCCTGTCGGTGACCGAGCCGCCCGCCGCGATGCTCGACGAAGACAGCGACGTTCCCAGCGAGGTCTTGATGAATGGGCTGGCGCAAGTGGATTGACCGCTGAGACCTACGCACTCGGCAAACGAAATGCCGGAACTGATAGAGGGACTTGCTTCGCATCCCTGCAAGAACAGGTTGTTGGTCTCTCCCGTGGTCCCGTTGTTAGCGCACGAGGACGAAATCCCACTACCGCTCTCAGTCAAGAGAGCGGTCGATACCCCTATTGAGGTACCAAGATTGAAGTTCGCTTCCGATCCACTGCCGTCCCCGAAGACGTTGAATTCGGACTGGGTCCAATGCTGGTAAAGGTTCACGATGCCGTCGGTTAGCGTGACTGAATAGCAGCTTCCTCCCGTCATGCAAAGCTGGACTATGTCGTTCCCAGGACTTCCCGCGGAGTTTGCGTAGCCTGTGAGGGTCACCTTGCCGAGGTTGGTGGCGGGGATCTTCCCACCAGGAACAATCATCACTGGGCTGTTCGCGTAGCAGTCCGGACTGTATAGGAACCAACCCGATCCCCCAGGCGGTGGTGTGGTCGGGCAGGAGGTTCTACTGCCGCCTATGTAGTTGATGAGCCAATACTGGATGTAGAGCTGTTGGAAGGAGTTGCTGTAGACGAACTGCTCCCAAGCGATGGTCGAGCCCGTGAAATAGCTGCTCGTACCGACGAAGACGTTGCTGTTGAGCTGAAGCGAATAGCAGTTGGAGGTGAAGCTCCCTCCGAAGCAGCCTAGCCCTCCAGTCTCACCCGTCATCCCGCTGATTACGGGGAATGTCCCGACGGATTGGCCGACTGTCGTCGAGGTCTCCGAAGCGACGTCATCGAACCCGTTCCCTACCAGTTGAGATGCCAACCCCGTTGTTGGCCCCATTACTGGGACTTGTGGTGAGACGGCGCACTTGGTCTGTTGCCACGTCGCACCGGGAGTCGCCTTCGTGTAGCATCCAGTCTGCGCGGGGAGATTGGTTGCAGAGCCTGTCTGGGTCGTGCCCCAAGCACCCACAGGAACGGCCAATAAGATGAACACGATGGCAGGCAAGAGGAGATGTCTGAGGCCTGCCAAATTCGTTTTGTTGCGGAAGCTCTTGCTATTTATCAGGGCTGAAGCCAGAAAAACGCCATGTGAATCTGAAATTCATGCTTTCCGTTTTCGAGTGGGCCGGTACAGGTCGGTGGCCGATAGGGACAGGCCGAATCCCGGCCGAAGGGTTCGATGAGGTGGTCTTCGTCTTCTGCTCCTTCCTCGTCCTCCTCTCCTTCATCGAGAACTAGGTGAAGGGGAGGGTTCTTCACGTCGCGCTTCGGCGATATGGAGCAGGACCTCTTCCGCAGGACATGGCTAGTCGGGCGGCGGTCTGTCGAGGGCGGCATCGACCCGGCTCCCAACGCTGAATAACAAGCCCGGGTAGTGGATGGGCGAGATGCGCCCCGCGTGGCTCGTTCCCTTTCTGATACCCGCGGCCATCCTCGTCGGCGAGTCTCTGACGCTGGGGCAGCCGGACACCAATCTGGGGTGGGGCCTCGCCTTGCTGGTCGCTTTTGCCCTGGCCTTCTGGGGAATCATATCGGTGCTGCAGCGGGACTAGAAACTCCGCCTAGCCTTGACATGCCCCACCCTCATGAGAGGTCGTCGTGATCTCCCATTATGCGGATGATCTCTGCGACCGTTTCACGTCTCGAGCCTGACCCGCTCCCGAGCTCTTTCAGCAGCCGCATCCTCCCGGCTTCCCCGAAACGGAGGAACACGCGCCTCACAAACGCGGGGTCCGCCTCGGCGCTGCCGGAGGGCCAGGAAGAATGCCCACCGTGGCTTGAAAGAGGGTCGCCCAGGCTTGGCTTGTTCTCGATCGTGTCCATTATCAACTCCAGCGCCCTTTCTCCGCCTATCTTTGCAAGGGCCTCCACAGCCTCCTCCCTGGGGAGAGCTGCGGCCAGGTCCACGACGGCGTCGGAGTCCCTGATGATCCCCAGGGCGCTGCATATCCCGGCGACCGCCCTCTCGGCGCTCGACATCGACTGGTGGGCAGACTGGCGCAGGTCGCTTTCGTCCAGCGCGTCCTCGAGCGCGGAGGTCAGGTTGGGCACGGCCTTCGGCCCCAGAAGGGTGATTTGGACTACCGCAAGCTCCTGGACGCTTTCTTCCGTCGATCGGAGGGCTCTTACCAGCAGTCGGAGCTGTTCCGCAAAGCGCTGCCTCTCAGGGCTCCAACCGCTTTCCGGTATCTCGTCCTGAAAACCGTGCTCTCGACTAGCCTCTCTCCTGCGACCCCTCGCACCTTGCCGGTCCGGCGAGACCCTTCCCATTTGGAGAATTCGCCCATTGGTAGAAGTTAATCGTTATGATTTTCTGATTCTATTGAGGTCGCTTGTTCGGACAAGATTGTTTGCCAGAATGGCCGGAGAATCACCACGGGGAGGTCGAGCCTCTATGGCGGCCCACGCCCAACTGGTCCCGCTTCGTCCGCCGCCCCTAACGCTACAACCTTATCGTGCGGGCGATCGACAGAGCCTGCTGGAAGAAAGCTTGTGGGTCTATGCTGATGCTCGTCGGCGTCATCCCGACGCCGTGCCGGGCCTGGTTTTCCATCATGTGCGAGAAGACGGCCATCGAGAGGTTCGCCTGCTCGGCCATCGACATCTCTCCCCGGAAGACCGGCATCAGGAAGTTGTAGCAAGTCTCATAGAAGGCGAACTTCTTGAGCACACGCCGGCGGTACTCGTCCAGGTCGTCGAGGTGCCTGACGAGGAGCTCGGAGCATTCCAGGGTCGGGATGATCCCCTCTCCCAGCAGCGGGAAGACCGTGCCGATGCTCTCGCCGACGCCGATGACCTTCCCTGACTGGAAGGGCTGGCAGTACTTCGGGGGACAGAGCCGGACCGCCCTCCCTACGAGCTTCTGCTTCTTTCCTCCGTAGCGCTCGAGGAACCCTTCCATCGCTTTCATGTGGCCGCGGTGGAGGTCGCCCGCGCCCACGTGCGCGATGCCGTCCTCGAGCGGGAAGTACCACAGGTAGCCGCTCATCCCGTCAAGGATGCGGACGTAGAAGTCCTCGAAGGGCGCCCTCTCGTACTCGACCCTGTACTGGACGCAAGGTATCCTGAGCTCGTGGGTCTCTATCCTCGGGAGCAGCACCCTGAGCCCGGTGGCGTCGATTATCAGGTCAAAGTCGTATTTCTTCAGGTCCTCCTCGCTGTTTATCCAGCTGTTGTACCTGATCTTGTGCCCCCGCTGCATGGCCTCCACGAAGCCCTGCTTGTCGAAGCTGACGAGGCCGCAGAGCTGGCTCTCTATCTTCATCCCGGCGACCTCGGTGAGCAGGGTTCGGCCCTCGTGGAGTATGTGCTCGTCGATGTTGACGTCGCACTGCTCAGCGAACCTCCTGATGAATTCCTTGGTCGTCCCCCACGCGCAGACGCACTGGAACTTCTTGAGGGGATACCTTTCGAAAGCGGTGACTTCGTGGTCGCGGCTGAGCTGGTTGAGGAGGTAGGAGCCGGCGACCCCCATGCCCACGATGGCGATCTTCAACGGTGCGCGAAAGATGCCCGACAGTATATCTCTTTTCCCACCCGTTGCCTGAAGGGTCCTCACGGCGTCCAGTCGCCGAGCCGGATTTCCGCAAGGCTAGAGCGCGACGAGTTCCAGCAAACTTAAATCTGCACGGCGAAAATCATCCTTCGTCGTGGCTCCTACAATCGAGGTTCCCAACTCTGACATCTGCTCAAGCTCGGCCGGCCCGATCACCATCGACACCATCGAGATCAGCCCTGTGTCCATCCCCAGCGTTACCCTCAAGGACTTCAGCGGGACGTTCACGTACGGCTCGGCAAAGGCGAAGAACGTCGACATCGAGATGACCATCACCATCAGCAGCACCTTCAGCGGCGAGGTCATCACCCCCGACTGGCTCCCAAACGTCAACGTGAACGGGGGGGATGACTTCGACCCGTTCACCCAGACGAATTCCCTCGGCGACATTGACATGGACGGCGGCAGCTTCACGATGAAGGCCAGCACCATGACCTTCGGACCCTTCTCGATGAAGCCAGACCCTATCGGAAACGGAACCAAGACGACCGTCGCCGAGATGAACGTGAAGGACATCGAGATGCACGGCACGATTATCCCCCTCCAGAACCCTCTTGGGATAACCCTGGGCGATTCCTTCCCGGTCCAGAACCCGATGGGCCCGATGAACATCAAGGTCAAGAAGACCTGCATGGACGAGCTAGACTCGACCAAGGTGACCACCCCTCCGGCGACCGTGCGCAGCGTAGTCGCCCAGAAGATAAACATCCCGACCGTCACGACTGGGCCGCTCGAGGTGGACTCCAACACGCCGATAGGACCCATAACCATGACCAAGGACTTGTGGGACAATGGCGCCCACCCCTCCGGAGACGCCACGAATCAGAAGATCACGACCACCGTGACGCTCAATATCTCGGGAGTGAAGCTGAAGATCAAGGGCGGGCTGGAGTTCTCGGACGTCGAAGGCAGCGTCGCCGTGAGCTCGGCGAGCTCGACCCCGTTTGACCTGAACCTAGCCTTCAAGGGCCTAAAGATTGTCGACCTGAAGATGAAGGGGCTGAGCCTCCCGGAGCTGGAGGTGGAACTCTGAGCTCTCGGCGGAAGCCCAAGGGTAAGAAGGTTGAGGCGGTCAAGCCGGAGGCGACCAAGTACCTGACAAAGGAGGAGCAGGGAAGGATAGACGGGTTGTGGGAGAAGGAGAAGCAGAGCAGGGGCGACCTTAACCCGGACAAGCATCACTTCTTCGACCTGCTCTACCTCGGTTTCCTCGGCCACATCAAGAACCGCGGGCGGGTCGAGAAGGACCTCAAGGAGCTCAAGAAGATGCTCGACGAGACGGCCGACAAGATGATGGAGATAGTGGACAAGTCAGAGGGTCGGACAAAGGCCAAGTAGGCGTTGGGCCGCGAAGACCTCACGTTGAGCTCGAGACACTTCAAGAACGTTTATTAGCCGCGCATCCACCTTAAAGTCGATTTGTCAGCAGCGAAGGCAGAGAAGACGACGCAGAAAGCGCCACTGAAAACGGCGACGACCACGACGAGCCCTTTTACGATAACATCCCCACTGAATTTCCTGCAACCTCTGAACATCTTGCAGACGGCGAAGTACTGCAGCCAGTGCGGGCAGCCGGTGGGCCAGTGCCAGTGCAACTGCTGCCAACCGAGCACTACGGTCTGCATCACCTTCGATACGTCGATCCTGCAGAGCCTGGTCAACATGTTGCCAAAGATCCAGATAACGAACAACTCTTGTTGCAACAAGTGCGGGCACCAATCACACACCGGGGAATGCCCCAACCCCGACTGCGACTGCGGCTGTTAGCGACTAGTGTTTCTCAAAGACCAGCCAATCCGCTTCCGGCCTCCGTGGCCGTCTGAGCATTTTGCCGTCGAGGGCGTCCTTGGCCGGAATGTAGCTCACGCTTCTTTTGGAGCTCTCTCCGCGAGAGATCAGACCGGAATGAAACGAGCGCGTCAGCGCAGCTCGTAGGTCAGGAAGTAGAACCTGGGCGAGGTCCGCGCCAGCGATATGACCCGCTCCCATATCGCGTAGCAGCGCAACAGCGTCTGGGGGCTCCCGAACACCTTGAGCTCTCCCGTCTCGAACGCCTCGGCAAGGGTGAGCTTCCCTTCGAGGACGTCGAATAGACACTCCTTGCTGATGTAGACTCGGACGTTTATTTCCTTCTTCTTTGCCCTGCCCGTTATCGTGATCGTCCTGTTCCGGACCGTGATGACCGCCCTCTCCTTGTCGAGCACCTGAAGGTATGTCAGGCCGTTCGCGTCCTGGATGAGGCGGGTCAACTGCTTGGGATAATCCTCTCTCAGGACTTCGAGCAGCTCGTCCAGGAACTTCCTGAGTCTCAGAGGCATGGGTCGCTCATCTGTGGCGGGGCCTGACGGACTCGAACCAGCACGGGATGAGCTTGTAGTAGGCCTTGCCTCCTATGCTCGCCTTGAGCGAGGCGCCGCAGCACATCTCGTTGAATGTCGTCTCGGCCTCGTCGGAGACGCCAGCGACGACTATGGTGCAGACGGCCCGGGGAGTGAAGGTGATCTCAAGGCTGTCCGACGAGTCGGCGGCGGAGAACACGATAGTAGCGGGCACCTTCGGCCGGTAGTCCGGGTAGAGCAGCCTGGTCACCCCGGGCAGGTAGGCCCGCTCTCCCGTGAATTCTCCCGATTTCGTGATGGTGACCTTCTCGGAGCCGAAGAACCTTTCGCCGCCACCGGCCGTCTTGACGATGATCCCTCCGTACGAGCTCTCGCCCGAAGGGCCGTACCTGTAGAAGAGGAAGCTCACCTTCTCCGGCTCCCCCGCGCTCGTCGGGTCGCAGAGGAGGACGCCCGTGTCCCAGCCTTCCACGCTTCCCCAGTCGAACCGCCCGCCTTCGTGGTCCTGATAGCCGGTCTTGGTGTCGACGTGGTAGTCCGCCCCCTGCGCTCGAATTTCCCCCACGACGGAGAGTCGGGGGAGCTCCACCCACTTGTCCCAGACCCTCGCCATCTCCGCAGCGGCCCCCAGCATGCCCAGGTTGATCTGGTTCCTCGCGAGGATGTCGAGGCCGATCTGGTTCATCGTCACGGGGGGGAGCATCACCGGGATCTTCAGGTCGAGCGAGATGTCGTCTATCTTCCCCGTGATGGTGAAGGAGTTGTCCCCCAGATACCTCACCGCGACCTCGTCCCCGATGAAATCAGGGTTGTACGCCGACACCGTCAGCTCGCTCAGCGGGATGAGCTTCAAGGCCGTGTGGATCTTCTCCCCGGGGCCCACGAGGAAGGCCAGGGCCGCCCCGTATCCGCGCCTGCCGTCGTAGGGGTTGCCGTGGACCGCGAAGTTCAGAAGGCCGAAGACCTGGCTGTCGCGGTCGAAGAAGACAAAGTCGTGCCACTCCTTGTAGAGCGACAGGCGGGGGTCGAAGATGGACGGCAGGCTGAAGGCGTCGGCCCAAGAGACGTCTTCCATTCGGGACGATAGCAAGGGTCACGCGTCTCCCGTTCGGGTCTCCTGTCTGCGCCGGCGAGAGGTCAGAGCCGCAGCCCTTTTCTCACTTTTGGCGCGCCTGGGCGTCCAGGATCTCCAGCGTCCTCGCCGAGAGCCTCTGCAGGAGCACCAGCTGGTCGGAGTTGAACTGGAGCAACGCGCGGGTCAGGTCGTCGATCGAGCCCTCCACCACCTCCGACATGGTCTCGTTGTCCATGTTGGACAGCCGTGTGGAGAGCGTGCTGAGCCTCTGGAAGGTCTGGAGGGAGTTCACTATCGACGACTGGGTGAGCTTGGTCAGCTGCTGCTGATATTCGGGGTTGGACAGCGTCTTCATGGCCTGGTTTAGCACACGCTGGATTACGCGCGGATCAATTTCGATGACGGTCGCGCGAGGGGCCGGGCCCGCGCTCGACTTGGAATCTGACGCCTTTCGAGTCTTTTTCAAGCAAAATCGGCAAGCAACTGCCCGCCACAGCGCACTTATTTCTTTCGATAGATGAGATAGTTGGTCTGGTCAAGAAAGAAGTTCTTCCAGCGTTTCTCGGTCAGCCAGTCGCACTCGTTGACGAGTATCTCCCTCGCCTCTTCCGCCAGCTCCTTCGCAACCTGCCTGGCGTTCTCGAAGCTGGCGTACTTCTGCATCAGCGCCCTCACGAACTCGATGTCTGAGTCGCTCTTTGCGTCTCTCGGCTTCTTCAGGATCTGTCTCATCCGTCTCATCTCCTCGGGCGAAGAAGAGTTGAGAAGGTGGATGAGGATGAGAGTCCTCTTCCCCTCCATGATGTCTCCGTTGATCTCCTTGCCGTAGAGCTTCTCCGAGGCCGAGAGGTTGAGCGTGTCGTCGGTTATCTGAAACGCTAGCCCAACTTTCAGCGCGAACCTCGTGATAGTTTCCAGCTGCTCCTCGGTCGCGTTGTCGCTCCCGATTATCACTCCCGTCCGGCATGGGGTGATTGTGGTGTACCAGCAGGTCTTGTTCTCGCACAGGTCGAAGTAGTCTTCCGGCTTCAGGTCGGTCTTGTTGTTCTTCACGTAGGTTAGCTCGGTTATCTGGCCGGCTACGCTCTTGTTTGCCATTGTCTGTATCTCCAGGATCACCTGGAGGGATTTGCGAACGCCTATCACGTCGAGGTTGTCTATCAGGGGGGACATGCTGAGTATCTTCAGCGCGTCCCCGGCGTTCGCGGCCAGGGCGAGGCCGTACTTCCGGTTCAGGGTAAGGTCCCCCCTCCGGTAGAGCGACTGATCAACGACGTCGTCTTTGATCAGGAACGCGTTGTGCAGCAGCTCTATCGCTGCCCCGGTGTTGACCGCGTTCCTGTAATCCCCGCCCACGGCGGCGGCGGCCGCGAGACAAAAGGCGGGCCTAATGCCCTTGCCGGGCCGCGTCGGATAATCTGAGAGAAGCTTGTATGCGAGAGTGGCTTTTCCGAAGTTCTGCTGCAGATACCACTGCATGCGCTCGCCCACCTTCCGTCTCAGGGCGCGCATGTCTTCGATCAAATTGCCGCGAACGGTCCGCGCTCGATATTTTAACAGTCTGCCTGGAGAGGCGCGATGTGAGCGGACAGCTCACGGAAGGTCTGGCGGTGGCTTCCGAGGCGGGCCGGAGACGCCCGACCCCTGGCGAAAATGGAGCTCTATGGGTGCTTTTATCGCCTTTTCTCATGACTAGGCATGCCTGTAGCGCTAGTCCTCGAGGCGGCAGCGAACGCGACCGCAGCCCCGCTCCCTCTCGCCTCCGCATCGCCCGCTGCCGCCGCTGCCGCCGCGAACTCGACCGGCCTCTCGGGAGTCGTTCCCGCGATCCAAGGCTTCGCGAACGGGTTCGCGACCAACATGAGCATTGTCACCCTTACGATGGACAACGCGGCCATTGACATCGGGAAGGCTGCCGTGGTCTTCCTCGTCATAGTCGGCGTCCTACTCTGGTTCTCGAGGGTCAACAAGCACCTTGGCAAGGAGCTCGTCGAGGGCGGGATAATCATCGGTCTCTTCATCGAGTTCGCCGTCCCCGTCCTGATGAGCATCCACTATTGACGGTGGGCACTCTCGCGCTTACGCGCTTTCTCGATGCTCTTTCATCCTATAAGGGACAATTCAGGATGAACCCGTAAGTCATCTTGAAGGAGGGTTGAGGCACCGGACCGCCTCGTCGGTAACCAGCATTCGGTCGGTCGTGATAGTCTCGGCGACGGTGAACGATATCATCCTGACAAAACGCAATCCCGACCGGTCGCGCTCCGCGACTACGGTTTGCACCCTTTCGATGGTAAGCCTGAGCTCCACCATCTTGTCCGGAATCATTTCACGATAAACACGGAAGCAGATTTAAGGCCGTTGCGAACGGGAAATCTATACTGGAAATATTGGAAGTCAATCGGAGGAGGGAATTTTTCCCGCGCGCAGCCTCCGCGACGCCCCGCCCTCAGAACCACGTTTAGGCCTCCAGCCGCCTCCGCCCACGACCGGGGATGGTCCGACGCTCGAGACCTCCTGATCGAATACTTTCAGTCTCCCCTCCGGGGACCGGTTAAATTCGAGTCGGCTCCCGAATGCAAAACATGGCATTGGAGAGCAGAGTGAGCGACTGGCAGCCCCACAACGGCAGCCTCGAGTCAGCATACCACTGCAGGCACTGCGGCGGCGTACTCGACGGCTTCGGCTTCCACTACACCTGCCACCTCTGCGGGGCAAGATACTGCTTCGTCCACATGCGGAAGCACGAGCGCGCCCACGCGAGGACCGCCACGGAGGTCCTGGCATCGTGACGCCCGCTCGAGAGCCGGACTCCCTTCCGCGTTCGGAGGTCCTGGCGAGACCGGGCAGTCAGGAAGTGCCCAGCTGCCTTCCGAGTTGGACTCACTGCGACATCCACCAGGTGTCCTTCCTTTTTGAATGCAGGTTGTGCTCGGGAGCAATCCTCGGCTACGGCCACTAGTCCTTCATGTGTTTCCAATCGGTGCTTTTATCGGCGCTACGCCTCTTGGAGCATGTCCAAAGAAGCTCCGAGAAAGCTGCAGCCTGATGACTAGGAGATTTACAACGACCCGATAGGCGTGATGTGTTTCTTGCCTCCGAAGATGTGCAAGAACTGCGACGACTGAAAGGCGTCCTACTCTATGAAAGTCGTCCTGGCTGCGGCCATACAACTCAGTCTTCCGAAGAGCGTGGCCCGCTCGTCGGCGTCCTTCTTTCCGGGTGGGATGTGACCCATAAATACGGTAGTTATGCATGGACTACGAGGGGACAGTCACGTCCTACAGCGAAGGTCAGACTTGGGGTGCTCTGAAGAAGGCCTGGAGGGCATACAGGATCGCCAAGGTGCAGAACGACCAGGTTGCGATGCTCAAGTACGCGGAAAGAATTCGCACGCTCCAAAAGGAGCTGGGGTTGCCTCTCTCTAACTTCCCGAACGTCGGACTGGGCTAGGCACTCGTTCTGACCCGCGCCGCCCCCTCTGGAGAGCCCGTCCCGCGGTTGCTCATTCGGCCCGCAAAAATAGATGCGGGGTTTACGCTGACTATAAGCCTCGGCCGTCGTCGAGCCGTGGAGTGGGTCGTTGGGTTCGTTGATAAGGGCAGATTCGGCTCGCGACGGCGCCTCCGCGAGTAGGGCTTGAGGATGGAGACGACAGAAGGCGCGACCCGTCCGACAGCCGAATCGAGAACGCCTAGCTTCAACGTGAGCTGCCAGACCTGCAGGATCAGCAAGACGTATCTCACGCTGCAGGGTGTGAGCTCGTTCGAGATCGAGCACGAGGGACACAACGTGATCGATGGCAGGCTGTTTGAGCATTCTCAGACCGCCAAGAAGCCCGACGACGTAGCGGACGAAGCCTCGATGGCGAGGGAGGAAGAGGCCCCCGAGGTCGTCGCGGTATCGGGGGAGATGGTTGCTGCTCAAGAAGAAAAGCCAATGGTGGAGGAGGGAGCCGATGCCGTTGCGCCTGAAGCGACGTCTGCGCCCCTTCCGCAAGCGGTGCAATCTGTGGAGACGCAGCCGAAAGGACCTAGTCGCGGCAGCACCGTCTCTCTTGAGCGAGAATGACCTCAAAGAACCCCTTCTCCTTGCGAGGTCTTCATACATCGGAGACTCGGACGAGAAGAGGATCGATGCGTTGAGGGTCTCTAGGGCGCTCAAGGAATTCAGGTGGAACGTGGAACCACCCTACGTGATAGGGGTCATGGTCGACGACAATCTCAGCGTTGAGACAAACATCGGACTGATCAGTAGCTCCATGGTGGAGAGGGTGGAGAAGCTGGGCTACAAGTTCGTCGCGGTCAATGCTCCCCAAGGCTCCCCGGTCGCCTGGTTCAAGAGAGAAGCCCAAGACGCTCTCGAAGCGAACCTTCCCGTCGGCGATGCGGAAAGGATGATGCAGATCAGCCATGGGAAACGGACCTACGACGAAGACAAGGCAGTCTGGGAGGAGAGCTTCGTCTCTTTGCTCATGTCGGTCAAGGACATGGACGTGCAGAAGCTGAAGCGCGTCACGGACATCATAAAGTCGGAGCGACCGGAGCCGGACCTTCAGTCATAGCCGGCGGACGAAAGTCTCGTAGTCCTCGACGAGCAAAGTGGACGACTCGTCGACATTTCTGATATAGACCGCCGCTTCACAATTGATTACTATTCCGCGTTCTGTTTCTACGCCGCCGAATTCCTTCGTCATGCAAAGGGAACAGGTCTGCCAGGGGGTGGGCGGAGACCGCAACTGCTCCGACCCAGTCTCTCTGGCGAAATTCCATCTTCAGCTCGGAGATTCTATCGTTTTCCCTTTTTGGCCTGCTTTGAAGGCTTGCTGACCTTCGCAAGGATCTTCGCCAGCATGGCCTCTTGCTTTGCCCTGCTCTTGGCTGCGTCCTTTGCGATGCCGCTCTTCAGCGCGGACAGCTCGTTCCGAAGGGTGGCCACTTGCTTCTCCATTCTCTTGGCGCTCGCTTCGTAGCTCTTGCCGGCACCTCCGGTGTCCGCGCGTGCACGGGCGGACAGCTCCTTTCGAAGCGAGGCGAGCTGTTTTTCCAGGCTCTTGATGCTCACCTCGTGGCTCTTCCGGAAGCTTCCGACGTCCTTCGAAAGTGATTGGATGTTTTCTCTCACTACCTTGAGCTGGGTGCGTCTTCCCTCGCCGCTCTGAGCCCCTGCCTGCGCGGTCTGCTCGAGTGCCGGCGTCTGAGATGCCGCGTCGCCTATCTGCCCCGGAAGCTTTTCCTGGGCTGTGCCAACTAGTCCTGAATCCACATCGCTGCCGTTTTCTGAGCTCAAGTCATTCGGATGAAAATCGGTTCTTTCTAATTAATGTTGTCACGCCTCGGTCGAAGAACAAAGCCTGGCTCGAGCGCCGCCCCTAGCGTGGCCTAGAGCGACGAATGTTACCATAACCTAATATCGAAAAAGGCTGTGCTCGGTCATCATGCAGAGACTGAAACCTCCGCACATTTTCACTTTCCTGTTGCTCACCGTTTCCCTGATCTCGGCCAGCCTCCTTCTTTCGTCTCCGAATTGGCATCCAGCGACTGGCGCAAGCGCTGCCCCGTCACCCGTCCCCAACAGCATAACGGTGACGAGTAAGGACATCGGCAATGGCAGCGCGCTCACCGGCTTCACGGTCGACCTGAGGGTCGACGGCAATCCGGTCCAGAACGGATTCACCCCGGTGACATTCAGCGGCCTGAAGACGGGCGTCCAGTACCAGGTCGTGGTCTACTGGTACGGCAACTATTACTTCAGAGAGTTTTCGGACGGAGATCTTAATCGCTACGCGCTGGTCACCCTGAACGCTTCTCAAGAATCGGTGAGCCTAACCGGCCTCTACCAGTACGTCCCTTCATCTCAGGCGGCATCTCTGAACATCCTCGCCCAATTTCCAAACGGCACTCAGATAGGCACGACTTTCAACAACACCGACTACATCCAGCACACTCCTGGAATGTGGCTGACAGTGACACCGCCCAGCTCCGCGCAGCCGTTCACTGGATCCTATACGGGAGGGAGCATCCTTCCCTTCACCTTGCTCAAGGGACAGACGTACACTGTCGAGATGACGGCCGGCTATGGGAACATCCAATTCCTCCATTGGAAGGACAACAATAGCACCGACCTCAGCAGGCAGGTGAAGCTCAACGGCAAGACCTCCTACACGGCCGTCTATGTAGAGGTGACCAGCACGGTAAGTACAACAAGCTCAACAATCACGTCGAGCACGGCAAGCACAACAAGATCGACAAGCACGTCGAGCACCGCAAGCACACCGAGCAAGACGACCTCGACCAAGGCATCCCAAACGAGTTCGCCTTCGGGGTTTCCTTTCGGCCTCTCGTTGGCGCTTGCGGCGATGCTGATCGTGGTCGTCGTCCTCCTCTCTCAAAGGAGGCGGGGCGTCTCTCCTCGGGTCGAGGGCGACCGTAGTTTGTCTTCTCATTCCCGCGCAACGCCTCAAAGGTAAGACAAGCCGCTCCCAAGTTCCGCCACTAAGGACCAACGTTTGGCGTTCTCGCGCCAGATCGTGCTGGCCGAATGATCTGGCGGCTCACTGCCCGTAGAGCGGGTTCACATGCCGTCGGAATCTGGGCATCTTTGCAAAGTAGAGGAGGGTCGCCTGCTCGAAGGCTTGTAGGGAGGCCCAAGCCTTAGTGGCGAGCAGGCCGAAGGACAAGCCGACTGTGGTGAGCGTCGTGGAGACTGTCTCGACGGTCGAGATGAAGCTGCTTCCGTTTACCATGCTAAGGGTAGAGAGGTCCATTCCGGGAATCTGCGCGACGACCTTCAAGACCGCCAAAATGACAAGCCCTATCCCCAGGATGAGACCCAGCCCGACCGCCACGACCAGGGTGTAAGCCACCGCCCTTCCCCGAGCTGAAAGGATGCCCTCAGGCGTTGCCACGCCAAACATCAGGTCCGTCCACGTTGCGATCTCCTCGTCCAGCATCTGCTTTCCCGCGGACGTCTCTGCCTGCCCGTGTCCGGTCATGGCCTGCTCGATCTTCCCCCCTGATTGTCTCCACCCCCTTTCGAGCGGTCGTTCGATGCGGTCCTCGGCGCCCTTCTCGAGCTCGCCGATGACGCCTCCTTTCGGGCTCTCTATCTTGCTCAGGTCGCTGTCGATTACCTCGTAGGCGCCGTCCGGTAGGGCGTTCTTCATCTCGCAGAGGTTATCGCGTAGCGCAGATGCGAGCTTTGAGACCGTGTCGCCCTCGCGGAGGTGGGTCAGCCTCGAGCAGTATTCGCCGGAGAGCGTTGCATAGCAGCCATACGGCTCCATGGCCCTTATCGCACCTAGGACGAGGTCGAAATCGGAATCGAACTTGTCATCGGCGCTCGGCTCCTGCTTCTTCCCTTGCTGCTCGAGCATGGGTGCCGCCATAGGTCCTGATTTGTCCGAGTCGGGGCCGCGGGCTGGCGGGTCGGCCATCTTCCGCACGTCCTTCACCATCTGCATGAGGTCGTCGGTGACGTCGTCCATCCCCTCGGCCTCCCATTCCGAAACGAGGTTCAGGTAGGTAGAGAGCCAGGGCAAGATCTTGTCTCTGTACTCCCTGACCTGGTCGTCGGTGTGCGGCGGAGGCACCCCGCCAAGGAGATACAGGTTTCTGCACGCTTCGTAGGAAAAACCCGTCATCCAGGCCTTGTAGAGTGTGTCCGAAGCGCCGGACGAATGGGAGGGCTTATCCGCTGAAGAGCTAGGCTTGGTCGGCTTGCCTGGCTTCCCGATTCCTCTCGACAGGGAGCCCTTGTTGGACGCCACCGTCGTGCGAATTCGACCGAGACGATAAAAAACTAACGCAAGCCCGTCGCTGTGAGGGTGGGATGTCGCTTCCTTGCTAAGGCCCATCATCGGGCGGCGCCCCGCCGAGCGCCCGCACGCGTGGGTTCGGCACCCTAGAGAGCGCGGAGTCTCAGGAACGAGAGCGACGCGTAGCGCCCCAGCTAGAGGAGAGTGTCAAGGAGCCCCTCCGCTCCAGCCCCAGCTAGCACGTTATGAGATTGTCCTCGCCCGTCATATTCCGGGCGGGGGCGTCTGGCCGGTGTAGTCACCGATGACGAAGGCCGTGTAGGGCGCGTTGAGCTGATCCGGACCGTTGCCCGCGACGTTGAGCTGCCCATATTGGTATACGGTCTGCATTTGCTCATTGATCACGAACACGCGGTTGTTGAACTGGTCGGATATCGAGATGTCCCCGTTGCGGAGCACCACCGCGTTTGAGGGAGACGGGTTCGGGTTGCTTCCAGACTGCGTGTTGGTGAAGTACTGGAAGACGATGTGCTTCAATGGGGTCACTATGATTACGCGCGCGTGTCCTGCATCGACGATGAGCGTGTCGCCGTTAGGAAGCCTGCTCGCGAAAGCCGCCGTCTGGAGTCCCGCGCTGTATTGCCACACTATCTGGCCGGAGCGCGTTATCTCGATGACCCGGTTGTTGTTCTCGTCCGCGATGAGGATGTGCCCGTTCGGCAGGACCTCGGCGCTGTTGGGGTTGTTGAGTGCGCCCGGACCGGAGGTGGGCCCGTAGGACCACACCACCTGCTTGGTTTGGTTGACCTCTATCACCCTGTTGTTGCCCTGGTCGACGATTAGGTAGTCGCTGTTAGCGAGCTGTAGAACGAACACGGGCACGTTGAGCTGGTTGGGACCTGAGCCAGTCACTCCCGCATGGCCGTATTGCCAGACGATGCCGCCGACCCTGTCGACCACGATCACACGGTTGTCTACGCATCCGTTAGGCATGGCCGAGCTTGCGCCGGGCGGGATCCCGGTCCCCGCTATGGCCGTCAGGCCGTGCGCGAGCCGCTCCGCGTCGTTGGGACCGATTATCGTGTGGGGCCCAGGGTTGCAGAGGGCAGGGTTATTCGAGCCGAAGCTCCACACGGTCGCGTTCGTATGCGGGTTCACTTCGATGATGCGGTTGTTGAACTGGTCCGTGATCAGCAGGTTGCCGGCTTGATTGAACCGGTTCAGGTTGCTGCTGCCCTGCCCGCCGGGTGTGCTCGCGAAGATGGCCACCGTCGGGACGGTGAGAGCCACAGCGACGAGCGCCACGAAAAATAACTTCACGGAACTTGGTCCTTCTATGCGCGTCATGCCGCGCCTACTACTGCAGTAGTAGCATTTAAAAGTTACTACTACTGTAGTAGCTAATCGTGCTAGAAGACGGCTTCACGTCACGGCCGTCGCGAGAATCGTCGACCAGGCCGCGTATCGTCACCTTATCCTTACTCGCCCTCCTCTCTTCGCGATGGGGAACTTCACTCTCAACAATCCGTTCTTGAATGTCGCATTCCCCTTCTCGGGATCAACCTTCCTCGGCAGTCTGACACGTAGCGAGTATTGCCCGAACTGGACCTGCCTCTGGACGCTCCCACCCACCCTGAGGGTGACGGCCCTCCTCGTCTTCGCCTCGACGCCCACGGCGTCTCCCGTCGAAACCAGGGTGATGTCCTTCCTGTCGACATAGGGGAGGTCGAAGGTCACGGTAACCGCTTCTTCCGTCGACTCGATCCGACAGAGTGGCTTGAGGCTCCTGGATTTGAGGTCGAAGAACAGCCTCTCCTGGTCGAGGAGGGCCTCCTCGATGAATGAGCGGGTCCTGGGCCTGATGATGTCCACGTCCCCGGATCTGTCATCGCTCCCCGGCATGCTCTCCCCCATCGCTCCTAGTGGTAGACCCCCGTCGGCGTCTGGGCGACCTCCTGTTGGATCGTCTGCTGCGTCTGGTTCATCAGCTCCCTGAGCTTTAGCCTCGTCTCCTCTGCGCCATCGAGGAGCCGCTTCACGTCAATGGGAACCTGGAGGAGCTTGCTCAGGACCTGAAGCGCAGCCGCGGCTGCGCCTGGGTCGGGGAATCCGGCGTAGCACTCCGCCAAGAGCGTGAGATTGGGGACGCCCAGGTTTGCGCAGCGCCTCAGCAGGGTCGCATAGGTGCTCGCTATGATGCCATGCTCGAAGGGCTTGGCGCCGATTGCCTTTATCGAACTCCGGATTGCTTCGTCGTTCGTCACGGCAAGGACGGTCGGAGTCTTCTTGCCATCGGACTCTACCCTGTCCTCTGACGGTATTCCCGTGACCCCTACTACCATCTTGCCCTGCCTCGCCTTCGTCCACTTTGCGAGCTCCGACGCGAGTTCATACGACAGCACCGCCATCAGCGGGACATCGGAGACGACGACCACAAGCGTGCCCTTGCCGAAGATCCGGATGGGCTCCTTTGGTTCTGAGTCGCGGACCACGACCACCTGAGGGAGCAGGTCTGATTCGACGAAGGCTATCTCGGGGAGCTTGAGCTGCTCGACGAGATACGACGCGGCGATAGTTCCCACAAGACCCATCTCCGGAATCCCTACGACTACGCTCGGCCGCGAGAGCTTCGCCGATGCTTCGAGCTCTCTGATCCGCACCTGGGAGCGCCCGCTACTCAGCATTCGGGCCCTCTATCCTGCGCGAGCAGCTAAGCGCGCCCATCGGTCCCTCTCACTTCCCAGTTGACGGCGTCGTCCCATCCTCGGTTCTACGCGGCTAAACACTAACCAGATCACGTCTTTCAGCCGCGCGTTTGGATGGCTCCGCCATTTAAGGCGATGGTAGGGGTTCTCTCAGGCCCTACTTCGGGTCCAGAAGTGTCCGGCGACATCTTACAGTGGATCCTTGGGGAACGTTCTTAGGAGTCCTATGCGGCTTCACGGCAAGCGGGCTTCCCAGTTGAGACTTAGAATCGCCTTCCTTCGGTCAAATCGTCCGCCTCGTCACCCTCCTCGCCGAGCAGGCTGTCGGAGCTCACCTTCGGTGCGATGGGCCGGCCTCATAATTCTCCTCTTGTCGCTCTCGGTCCCGGGGAACTTGTTGCTGTCGCCGCTGAAACCGCCCTCCATCCACGACCAACTCGCCAGGCCCCTGGGGGCCATTCCAAGGGTCGTCAACACGGCGAACCTCGAAGGCCCAGTTAACCCGTTCCTCAACATCAATGTGGCGTATTCAAGAGAGCCGGCGCCCATGGGGATCGCAGACTACGGGATAGGCCCGAGCGGGCCGTATCAGTACTCGACCAACTCGTCGCTGGGCTCGATCGACATCGCCTCTCTCTCGGCGCGCAATGATACGGGTTATCCCCTGATGTCAATCCAGTTGAATGTCAACCTGAAGTTCTCCGAGGGCAGTAGGACATTCGTCTACTGGGTCCAGGACGTCGCCGATGTGGATACGTCGGCGAACACCATCGTCTTCGTCGACAACGTCTGGAATTCGTCTGCGCCCGCCGCCGGCATGAGCGATGCCGGAGCGCAAGGCAACGGGACGGTCGCCCAGATCGGCTCCAGCTACTTCTACTACGATGTTGCCTCGATGGCCCTCCCTGGCAACGGGATCGATCTGGCCTATCCCGCCGTCGTGGACTTTCGCGTGAACTCCTCGGTCGATGCTTCCAAGCAGCCGGTGGTCACCTTCGAGTACAACGACGGTTACGGCTGGCAGGAGTACGACTCGGTCGTGTTCACGGTCGTCCACGGGCTGACCTCGATGGGCGGCTTCCTCGTCGATGGGTTCGGCTACAGTCCCGTCAACTTCTATGACTCGGAGCTGATAATCGGCGGTCCCGGCGGAGGAAGCCAGACCACTGACACGCAGTCAGACTTGAAACTCCAGCTGGAGTACTGGAACGGCCACAACTACCAGCTCGTCACGAACGCGTACAACTACGGGAGCGACACTGCGGAGTCGATAGGGAACGCGCTCAGTCAGTGGCGTTACGACCAGGGCAACGGGGGGGTGATCGCGGAGGTCCAGAGCGGTGCGGGGACGCTGGGCAAGCTCTGGGACCAGTCTGGCGTGGGGATAGTCGACCTGAAAAGCTCCATCGCCTCGGGGACTCTGGAAGTGAGAAACTCGTCGAACCTCGCGGCTACTCCAGGGCGGTACCCGTTCAAGGACGGCGAAGTCACGGTGACGCTCCAGCCCGGCTCATACCACCTTGACGTATACACGGGCACCAGCCTCCTCACGTCCGGCGATTACGCGCTCGCCGCGGGGCAGCTCTTGCAGCTTCGGACGCCGCTGGGGACCATCCCCCTGACCCTGAGTTATTCGGTGGTGGGGGGCGGCTCGGGTTATTCTCCGCCGATTCTGACGTATAAGCTCAACGGGACCTTGCACACCGCTCCCCTGGGCACGACCCCGACCGCCTACAGCGTGGACCCGGGGAGCACGTGGTCGGTCTCGCTCCAGCTCCCCGGGTCGAGCGCCACGGAGAGGTGGCAGACGGCCCAGGCGGTCAACAGCGCCTCGTCTTCCGCCGGGACGGTAACCATCAGATATTACCACCAATACCTGGAGACCGTGTCCTATTCCGTCGGCGGCGGGGGCTCGGGATACTCTGCCCCCACGCTTTCGGGCCAGCAATTTGGCGCATCCGTCTCCTTCCAGGTCGGGACATCCACCGCTTCCTACTGGCTGGACAGCGCGACCGTGTACTCCGCGACCAACCCCCTGGCGGGGTCGAGCGCCGATGAGAGGTGGTTCGCGCCGGACGGCCAGGGGTCTGTCACCGGCTCAGAATCCATCGTGATCGCATACAGCCACCAATTCTATCTGGCAGTGGCGGGCGGTGCGGCGGCATCGCAGTGGTATGGCAGCGGTACGCAGGCCACGATAAGCCAACCCGTCGCCTACGGCCGAGCGGCTGGCATCGGCCGGAGAGCGGTGTCTTACTCGGTAGACGGCGGGGCGCAGACCCCCATCGCGCCCGCCCAGGGGAACGTCACGATACCGGTTGCCATGGACTCGGCTCACTCAGTGTCCTTCGCTTCGGTGACCCAGGACGAGGTGACCCTCGTCTCCGTCGCACCTCAGGAGATCGACTCGATCACGCCCCCGACCATCAGCGGAGACAACTATTGGTATGACTCCGGCTCCAGTGTGAACGTCACGCTCTACGGGGTCTGGGGCCGGACGGCAGGAGAGGGCGAGAGGCTGGCTTCGTATTCTGTCAACGGAGGCGCCCAGGTTCAGGTCAACTCGAAGGGGCCGGTCACGGTCGTAGCGCTCGGCGCGATTTCTTCTCCCCAAGTCATCACGGGCAACTCGACGGCTCAGTTCTTCCTCGACACGAGCCTCGGCTCGCTCACGTCGGTCAGCCCGACCCCGATCAGCGGAGACGCTGGCTGGTATGACAACCAGACGGCGGTCAGCGCCGTGTACAACTACACCTGGAACGGAAGCGCAGGCCAGGCCAGACTGAACGCCTTCTCCTACTCTGTCGACGGGGGCCAGGCCAGCCCCCTTCCCAGGGAGGGCAGTGGGACATTCATGGTCAGCGTGACCATGGACGCGCAACACCAGATAGAGGTCAAGCCCGTGACACAGTATCGCTTCACATATTCAGGTGGCTTCAACGTGACTCTGTCGTCGCAATCACCGACCGGCGACGGGTATTACGATGCCAACTCCAGCACGACGGCGACTTCAAGCTATATCGGCGACACGGTTCCCAACCAGCAGAGGCAGGCCCTGACCGGGTACACGCTGGACTCCCGGGCCGCGAGCATCCCCCGAAACGAGACCGGAACATTCACCACCCGGCCCGTAGTCTTCGACACCCATCACACGCTGGTTTTCGACTCGGTGAAGCAATATTTTGTGGCGTTCTCTTTCACCGACGCATCGGGCTCGAAGCATGTCGTCGTCCCTACTTCACTGGCAATCGACCAGCAGAACGGCGGGGTGGAAGACGTCCATGGTTTCACTGCGTGGGTGGACAACGGCACGGCCTTTACGGTCGCGAGCCTGACATGGGAGGGCGTGGATGTGAAACCTCTCGGCTCGACGCCCCATCAGGTCAACGCGCCTGAGAATGTCACGATCATGTCCAGGGTCTATCCTGCGAGCTTGAAGGTCGTCGACCTGCTAGGTCTCGGGGTGCAGGGCGCCGAGGTCGCTGCGAAGTTCGCCAACGGGACGACTGTGACGAGGACCACGAACTCGAGCGGAGTGGTTGGCTTCGGGCTGATCCCGATCGGGACCTACGGGGCCACGATCTCCAACCTGGGGGTCTCGACGTCGACCTCGGCCGACGCCTCGATCCGAAGCGAGGCCACCGCGACGGTCGGCGTGAGCGTTCCCGTCGTTGGGATCATCATCTTGATCGTGGCGGTGCTAGGGGTCAGCGCGTTTCTCGTAAGGAGACGTGGTCGTTCGGGGCCGGCCTTATCGTCCACGGGCTGAGCCAGATAGGTAGATCCCGACGCGCATCCTCTCCAGGACGTGATTGAAGATCTCTGGCCAGGGAGCCCCTCGAGCCGTCATTGTATTCAAGTCCGCCGATCGCTCAGTGATTCAGGATGGCTATGGTGTCGGCCGTCGCGGAGCTGACGGATGATCATCTTTACCTGCGACAGCGTGTCCGCGACGTTCTTGTCCATCAGCTTCTTTCCGATGTCGTAGTCGGCGACGACGCGCCGGTCCCTCAAGAACTTCCGTGCAGTCCGGAGCAGCTCCCCGTGCCTTGCCCTGAGGTCCTCGTACTTGTCTCCTGAAAGCTCGGGCAGGACGTAGTAGCCGAGCCCCATCAAGGCCGGATTCCGCCTGAGGGCCTTCTTTGGGTCCTTCCTCGCCGTGTCGTTTATCTTTCTGAGCTTCTTCCTGTCAAGGAGGCCAAGGTAGAGGCCCACGGAGTGCTCTCCATCGTCGGCGTGGGTTGTCTCCACGCGGCCGTGCTTCTTCGACCTGACGGAGGACCCCCTCGGGAAGGGGCGGACGTAGCGGAAGGGGACGCCTGGCGCCTCTGATATGGCGTCCTCTTCCTCCTCCAGGAGGTTGTTGCCACCGCGCCCGCTCACGACGACTACGAGCAAGGCCTTGTTTCCGAGCTCTTCTTGGAGGTCAATCGCCCTCCTGACGTCCTGGACCACCCTCGCTCTCAGCTCGTCCCGGGCAAGATAGCCAGGGTTCCAGTCCTTTGCCAGCTCGCCGGCCCTGTCGCCGGAGTAGGGGAGGTGGCCGACATAGGTCAGGCCGAGACGCATGCAGACGGTCGTGGCTGTCACTATCGCGGCGTAGTCGTCGATGTTTGACGCGAGGGCCGCCCCGTGGCTCTCGTTGCTCGCCCCTATGGAGAAGACCAGCACTCTCCTGTTCCTGCTGTCGAACGGGCCGTTCTCCTTCTGGCTCTCGGCGCTCAGCACGGTGGGTCAGAGCCATCGCGGCGCTTTTATCCTGTTCTCCGATGAGGTTTCTTTGCTCTTGGCAAACTAGAGGGAGAATGAGACCTGTGGCGAGAAATTGAAGAAACCAAAGATGGCAATAACTTGTCTAGACAAGCAGATTGCGGAGCTTGTGGGGAAGACCGGCCACGAGACGCTGGCAGTCTGGGCCTGCGACTGCGCCGAGCGGGTATTGCAGTACTTTGAGAAGAAACACCCGGAAGACCAACGCCCCAGGCTGGCCATTGAAGCGGGCAGGTCTTGGGCGCGCACTGGCGTGTTCAGTATGGCCGACGTGCGCAAGGCTGCGCTTGCGGCCCATGCGGCCGCTCGCGAGGAGGGAGGAGACGACGCGGCCCGCTCTGCTGCCCGTGCCGCGGGTCATGCGCTAGCGACCGCGCACGTTCCCAGCCACTCTATCGCCGCCGCAATCTACGCTGCGACCGCCGTGAGAGACGGGGCTGAGACTGTTGATGCTGATGCCGCCGTTGCGAAGGAGCGCGGCTGGCAGTATCGACGCTTGCTTGAGATGCAATGACGGACTTTCGTTACGCTAGAGTGATTCATGACTCAGAGCGGTTGGATTTCCTTCATCGGAAGGCATGAGTTAGCCCCCGAAGCGGCGCACTCTTATCTACGGCCTCTCGCCATCAGCGCGCAGCCTTGAGCTCCGACGAGGTCCTTTACGATAAGGTGGCGAGGAAGGTCATCTCCGAGACCCTCCGGATGAAGAGGGGGGAGACCCTCACCATAGAGTCCTGGAACAACGGCCTTCCGTTCGCCCGGCGACTGGTCGTGGAGGCCAGGAGGATCGGGGTGATTCCGGTTGTGATCTTCGAGGACGAGTCGGCGTACATTGAAGGCGTGAGGGTCACCCCCAAGGACGTCCTTGGCAGCATGGGGAAGCAGGAATACGGACTCCTCGCCGGCTCCGACGCCTACGTCTTCATCCCGGGGCCCCCGATAGGCGCCTACTCTCCGCGCATGTCGCGCCAGGAGGTCGCCGATTCGACGAAGTACAACCGTTCCTGGTACGAGGCGGCCGAGAAGGCTAGGCTGAGGGGCGCGAGGTTCCCGTTCGGCTATGTGGGGAAGGATTACGCGAAGCTCCTCCGAAAGAGGCCCGAGGAGGTCGCCCGCCACCAGCTCAAGGCGGCGCTCGCGGATTTTTCTGGCATCTCTGCCAACGGAAGGGCCGTCGGGCAGGCCTTGAAGGACGGAGCCCAGGGGACTCTGGTCACAGCCGGCGGGAAGCTCGAGTTCGCCCTTCGCGGCGACCTAGAGATCCAAGACGGGGTCGTGGATGAGGAGGACGTTGCGGGCGGCGAAAACATGGCCTACGTCCCCCCGGGCTACGTCTCGAAGCAGGTCGACCCCACGTCGGCGAAAGGCACGGTGGCGGTCTCGCCGGCCGTGACGAGGCTCGGCCTCCTCGCCGATGCTAGGCTCGAGTTCGAGGGCGGCAAGCTTGTCCGGTGGAGGAGCAGCGGGTCCCCGAAGATGCTCGCGGAGCTGGTGGAGGCGGTCGAGCCCGAGAAGCGTGCCCTTTCCTCGGTCATGGTCGGCCTCAATCCACTGATGAAGTACGAGAACGGGCAGGACAGGATGGTCTCCGGAGCCATAGGGCTCGCCGGGTTCGGCTTCATGGGGACCGTCAGGAGGGGGAACCTCTCTGTGGCAGGGAAGGCTCTCGTCCAAAAGGGGAAGCTCGCGACGTCAGGCTGAACCCTGCAGCTTCTGCGAAAGCCTCTGGGCCAGGAGCGCGTTCTCCCCGGTCTCGTCGTGCCGAAGGTAGACATAGCATGCCGCCGATCCCTTCGCCACCTCGCCGATTTTCTCCGCCCACTGGTCGATGGCCTTCGCGTCGTAGGAGTCCATCCGCAGCCTGAGGTAGGCGAAGCCCCCGGTGACCTTGAAGGTCGGCTTCATCTCCTCGGTCTCTGCGATGCAGAACCCGGTCCCGTGCCCCTCGAGCATCCTGTAGGTGGGACCGTCGAGCCACGACTTGTGCCTGAACTCGAAGACCCGGCGCTCGATGCCGGAGGTCTTGGAGAGGAACCCGTCGAGGAGCTTCAGGTCCTGCTTCATGTGTGGTGGGAGCTGGAACAGGACTGGGCCGCGCCTCGGGCCGAGGAGGTCGAGCGTGTCGGATAGCCTGCCCGCTGCCTCGGACGAGCCTTCGCCCAGCTTCAGGATGTGGGTTATCAGCTGGGGCGCCTTGAACGAGAACCTGAAGTCCTCGCCGGTCTTCTCGGCCCAGCCCTTGACCGCGGAGGGCTTGGGCGCCGCGTAGAAGGAGCTGTTGATCTCCACGCTCTTCAGGCGCTGGGCGTATTGGGCGAGGAGCTCCTCGCTCTTAGTCTCCTTCGGGTAGAACTTCCCCCTCCAGCGGGGGTAGCTGAAGCCGCTGACCCCCACGTAGACGCTGTCGGTCACGCTCTCACTCTGTCCTCCCTCGGCGGCTTCGGGTGTTATGTGGATTTCCGTTAGCCCTCCAGAATGCCCTGCGTCAGATCCTGACATTGGTACGCGACCGGTCGTCTGCTGGTGTCCCACTATGCAGTTTTCCTCGGCGGCCTGCTAGAGGGGAAGGCTCGACGTTGGAAACACGTATAGGCCTCCGGCCGGCCGTGACGTGCGTTGCCGACCTGTCCGAAGTGCCAGAAGTTCATCAGCGAGAGCCACTACCAGAGACACCTCCGCCGCTGCGGCACAGACCACGGGCACGAGCGCCAAGCACTCCACGCACCCTCGGCCACGGCGCAGGCAGAGAGCTCGGACGGGGGGATCGCCCACGGTCCTTCGCGCGCGGGCCAAGGCGGGGAGAGATGGAGGAAGTTGCTGGCCGGCTTCGTCATATTCCTGCTGATAGGCTCCGTGGTGGTCTTCTTCGTCCTCTACGCCCTCTCGCGGCTGTGACGCCTCGCCCCTTCTGGCGCCGCGGATTCAGGTGCTCTCATGATGATGAGGAGGGATGTGGCACGCGGTGCTAATGCCGCGAGGCCGGGATCGTCGTTCTCTCCGTTGACAATCGCCACCCTTGCTTAAGTATCATGATGACGAAAATGGGCCGGTCGTCATGGCCGACATCAAGATACTCGTCTGGAAGAGCCGCGAGCCGCTCGAGGGGGCGCAGCCCGACGTCGAGGTCAAGATGCCCGCTGCCCTCGCTAGGTGGGTCCCTAGGATGATGGCCTTCGTACCGAGGAAGACGCGGGAGGAGACGTGGGGCGCGGACGCGGATTTCTCGATGTTCGCCGACCTCGAGAAGATGGTGGACGAGCTGCCCGATGCCGGCGTCAAGGAGGTCATGGACGTCAAGACGAAGGACTCGAGGATCAAAGTCTTGGTCGAGAGGTAGGCGGGGCGTGACCATCAGGATAGACTTCGGCCGCCTCTTCCCTGGCCTGCTCATCCTCCTCATCGGGGTCGCGTTCTTCGTCCTGTGGCTCCTCCTCGTCTTCGTCTCCTTCTTCGCGTTCTTCGTCCCGGGGCTGGGGGGGATATTCTATCTGGCGCTAGACATCCTCGTCTCCTCGCTCGTCCTCATGGGGCTCGGCGCCCTGATAATGCTCGCTGGCGTTCGCGGCTGGTGGAGCCAGAGCGGCGTCAAGTGGGGCTGGCAAGGGCAGGTCGCGGACAGGGACAGGTTGATGCCGGGCCAGAGGGCGGGCGAGGTCTTCGGCGCAGTGATTTCCCTGCTCGTCCTCCTCTTCTTCGTCGAGAACCAGGTGAAGGGGACGGGCTTCTTCACCTCGCGTTTCGGGCCCGCCGAGCAGGCGCTCTTCTACGGGAGCGCGCTCGTGGGCGTTGCAGTCTCTCTCGCGAGGGCGGCCTACGGGAGGAGGAACGCGGTGAGGCCGCTGGACGCGCTATACGGGGCGCTGCTGGTGGTGACAGCGCTCACTCTGCTGAGGGTCTTCCCCTTCGACTTCGCGCACTTCCCCGACCTCCTGCCCAAGGCCGTGAGGTTCGCCTTCCACTGGCTCTCCAACCCCGTCGGGGCCATCGGGCTCGTGCTCGTGGCGATAGGCGGGTTTGCGAGCATGCTCTACAACACGGTCGTCTACGCGGTGTCAAGGTCGTCCAGAGCCAACTGAATGCCTCACCTGAAGGCAAAAAAGGGGTCCGCGGAAGGAGAACTGGTCAGGCCGTTCTGCTGCCTATGTGACCGTCAGCTTCGACGTCCCGGAGGACGACTGTGCCACTTCATCGTAGCCATTGCCTACCGTCGACGGCAATAGCGGTATTGCCGGAGCGGTCGCGCAGGCCTCACTCTGCCATGTAGAACCCGTATCCTTGACCGTGAAACATCCCGCTCCCGGCAGGGGATTATTGGACAGGTATTCGTCCCATAAACGGGCGTTGGTTGACTGGGTCGAATTCGTCGACCCTGGAGAAGACGCTACTTGGGCAAGACCCGGCGAACTGGACGAACGGGGTTGCCGCTCTCGCTTGATGGTCTCGCACTGCCTGATGATGCGAGTGCGACCGGCATCGAGGGCAATGCGAGGAGCAAGAGAAGAAAGAGAACCGCCACCGGCCTGAGCGCCGTTAGGCCGGAGGTTGTGCGCCTCAAGCCCTATTCCACCGCTTCCTAACGATATATTCTTTACAAAATGAAACTGTTCTTCTCTTCACGCGTTTACCGGACTTCTCGGATCAGGCCAGCGAGGCACGATTCGATGAACGCCTCAACGAAGCCAGCCGTCTGGACCGCGCTCGTCGCGGACTCATGTGTTCTTCCCGAAAGCATTGCGACGGGCCACAATCTGTCCAAGTGACCATGCCGGCGCCACACGGCGCATGCGAAAGGGGCTTAGCTCCCTTGGTGGGAGGGCGAAGAAAGAGTGGAATAGCCTAACTCGGTGGTTAGGCTACCTGCCTGCGCTGCCTGGTTATTGCTGGTTATTGCACAGGGCGCCGAACATGAATGTGGCGTTGTATGTGACGGTAAAGGGGGTGCCGTTGAGACCTGTTGCGTTGGGTAGACTTGTACCAGAGTACGTGCCGCCTCCACATATGCCCGTTAGCCCGAACATACCTGAACCGTCGACGGCGCTAATGGTGCCGCTGATTGTCCACGGCGCCGACCCGTTACATGAGCAGTACACACTTCCAACCGTCGTGAAGATGCCAGAGGAAGAACGCCCTACTGTGCCGACAAACGGGCCTATAAGGGACTCGTAGAAGGTACCCGCCAATGGCCCTTCACCCTGGAGCAGGAGGCTCGTTGTTCCAGACATGCCTCCGGTGTACGTTCCGAAATTGGCGTGCGTGCCCATCGACTCGCCAGCAGACCCAGCTCCTGCAGGATAGGGGACCGCGAGGCCACCGTTCTCAGAAAGGTAATACTCTATAGTAGCTATCAAGGTTCCAGTAACATGGACTCTTTGACCGTTCGGGGCAGCGGAGGCTTGTCCAACGAGGAACGCGCCTCCTCCCACAAGTAGGCCGACTAAAATTACGGCCGCGCCCGTCATCCTAGGACTGATTGCTGTCCGGTCCATTAGCTTCAAATGCGATTCAGCAGACGATGAAATTTCTATTTAAGCCTGTGCGATGCTTAGGCGGCGAAAACGGACGGTAAGGTCAGCGATGCTCGAATTGGTGGAGGACAGGTACTGAATTTTACGACTGCCTGTACCCAGCGGTGGACAAGAAGCTGGCGACTCTCGAGGTGGGCAGCTCCCGAAGTTAGGTCGATGTGGTATTCGGTCTGCTTGCAGCAGCAGGATTCTGGTACCTCGTCAGAATGACGAAAAGGAAGATTGCGTATGGCACGACCGTCGTGAGGATTAGCGCGGATGACACAGCTCCCCCTATCAGTCCGGCGAGGCCCGGTCCGATGAAGGCGCCGATGAACCCAGCGGTCTGGACCACGCTCGTGGCGGATGTCACCTGCCCCTCCGGTACGCTGACTTGGGCCATCGCCGTGAAGAGCGGCCAGAACGAGTTGGAGAGGAAGCCGGCCACAAGGACGAGGACGAGGGCTATCGAGAGCGGGGTAGCCAAGTAGAGCCCAGCGAACGACAACCCCGAAAGCCCTCCCATCAGCAGCGCGCTCCTCTTTCCGCCAAGCCTGTCGAACAAGACACCCGCGATGAGGGCGCCCACCCCGCCCAGCCCCACCCCGATCCCGAAGATGGAGTCGATGGTGGCAGTCCCCCCTCCCGAGACGGCAAAGGCAGATATCAGGTACTTGGGGGTCCACGAGACGAAGACGAGGAACCCCAGGTCCGCGAAGAAGTCGGCGACCACGAGGGCCACTATCGCCCGGCTAGCCAGCGCCTTCGCGTAGGATATCGGCGACTGGCTCAGTTCGGCCTTCCTCGACCTGCCGAGGACGGCGGCGAAGAATACAGTGAACGCCGCCCCGATGAGTGCGAGGGCGACGAACGGCGCGTCCCACCCACGGTATACCAGCAGGTACCCCGCGAGCGACGGGCCGACGAAGCCCCCCGAGCTGTAGGCGGCGCTGATCAGGCTTACGGCGAAGCCCCTCCGCCCCGGGAGGAGGAGGGCGATGACCCCGTAGCTTGGGGTGATGACCAGCCCCGTCCCGAAGGAGGCGATGAAGAAGAACACGGAGAACTCCCACAGGCTTTGGGCGGCCACAACCGCCGCCTCCGAGACGGTGAAGATGACGAGCCCCAGCAGGATGGTCCGCACGTCGCCGAGCTCTTGGGCAAGGAGGCCGCCCCCGAAGACCCCGATGGCGACTAGGCCCACGGAGGCCGAGATGACACCGCCCGCGGTGGCGTCGCTGATGGAGTAGGTGGCCTCGAAGGCCGGGACGAGCGCGCCTATCGAGAAGCGGTAGAAGGAGTAGAGGAGCGGCGGGAGGAGGATCGCGACGATCCCAAGGACCCTCCGCCTCTCCATGCGGGTGGGATTGTGGGCGGGCTAATTAGAGCCGACGCCGGCAGAGGCGCGACGAACCCTATACATGGCAGAGCCGCCACGGGGTAGGCCAAGAGATGGCCGCGATCGAGAGGGTCTACGGAGACAACCGGGAGGCGATCGCCTACCTTGAGGGCGACCTGCTTCGCAACGCGCTCGACATCTGGAGCTTGGGCTTCGAGGGCGGACGCAATGAGCTCTACGTCGTCCGCGAGCAGGGAAAGATGGTGGCGCACCTGAGCATCTACCACGCTCCCGAGGCGGACTACGTCAACGTCGGAGGCCGGGAATCGGAGATCGGTCCGCTCTTGACCCTCATACCAGGCAGGGCGGTCGTCTTCCTCACGCTGAAGGGCTTCCTGGCGGCGAAGGGCAACCTGAAGCCCGACAGCGTCATCCTCAACGACATGATGCTGGTGCGACGCGGAGAGGAGAGGCTCGTCCGTCCAGGCTTGGCGGTCAGGTTGTCGGAGAAGGACGCGGCAGAATACGCCGGCTTCGGCTCCAGCTTCAACTCCCCTCCGGCGCCGATAGAGTGGGCGCGTGAGGGCTTGGCTGACCACCCTGTCTTCGGCGTCTTCGACGATGGGAGGCTGGCCTCGGTCGCGAGCGTGACCGCCTCCCTTCCGGACGTCGCGGTCATCATGGGGGTGGAGACCCGCAGGGATTTCAGGCGAAGAGGATATGGGAGCGCCGTCGTGTCGGCGGCCACGCGGGAGGCGCTGAGGCGCTCAAAGTCGTGCGTGCTCTGGGTCGCTTCGAGGAACGCGGAGGCCCTGGGGCTCTATCGCAGGATAGGCTTCATGAAGATCGGCGAGGAGATGTGGCTTGACTTCGGCACTGGCCTGACCCCATAGGGCATGGAGGCCGCGGGGCTTGGCCGACCTTCAGCGTCGCTCCTCGCTCCCTGTTGGTCCTGCTTGCTCACGTCAATCTGGAGCCAACCCGAAAAGCCGATATGGTCCTGCAGCCCTCCTGCAGTAGTACGCCTCTAGACCTTGACAGGAATCGCGCAGCTCCCCAAAACCCTTCGGACGGGGGAGTCGTGGGCGAAGGGACGAAACGGCGTAACTGCTACTCGTGGTACTTCTTCTCGCCTGCCCGGACCGCGACCGTCAGGAAGTTCTCCGCAGGTGGGAGTGGGCAGACGAAGCCCTCGGCGTATGCGCAGTAAGGGTTGTAGGCGTAGTTGAAGTCGACGAGGTATTCGTCGTCGTGCTCGACCCGCATGTCGAGGTACCTGGCGGCGCCGTAGGTCTCCTTCCCCGAGGTTGCGTCCTTGAAGGGGATGAAGAGGCTAGGGTCGTCCCTCTCCGCAGGCTGGTAGGCATAGAGGGGGACCTGCTGCCCGCCGACCACGAGGTCGAAGCGGCCCACCCTGTTGAAGAGCTGGCGGGTCCCCGTGCTCGTGGTCATCATGGCGCTCGCCTCCGTCGTGTACCTCTGGAGACTCGCCTCCAACCTGAAGGCTGGGTCCGGCTCGAAGTACCTCAGCCCCTGGAAGTCGCGCTGGCCTGAGAGGACGAAGGGGGAGTCGCGCCCCAACCTCATGAACTCGTCCTTCTGCTCCCTGTACCTCAGTAGCGCCCGCCTCCAGGTCTCGACCTCGTCAGGCTGCATGAAAGGGTAAAGGTCGGAGTTCGAGAATAAGCTTTCTGAGAAAGCTTTAACAGTGCAACACCCCTCTGAATCGGTCAGCCGAGGAAGACAATTTGTCGCGCGTCACAATCGTGCCCAAGAAGAAGAAGCCCCCGTTCTAGGCCTGTCGTTGGGCTCGCCGCTTTCATACGCTGCCTAGCGTAAGCTAGGGATCCCTGGTCGAGCACGTCCTAGACGAATCTAGCCGTGCTCTTCTTGTCGCTCATTCTGCCACCGCGGCGGCGACCGAGGCAAGCGTCTTCACGACATCGAGCTGGTAGTCCTCGTCCCCGGAGACATATGGGTAGATTATCGGAAGGTTCACGCCCGCCCGTGCGAAGCGACGAAGAAACCGCACGACCTCCTGCTTCGTGGGGTTCGGCAGCGAGATCTCCAGAAGCTCGTCGGGGATCTTGCGGGAGTCACGTCTTAGGCCCGCTATCGAGTCCGCCACTCCCGCCACCTCGAACATCTTGTGGTAGGAGGGGTAGTTGTTGTAGTTGGTGATCTCCTGGACGAGCATCTTCCTAGCGGCCGCGTCGCTCTTCGCGAAGAAGAGCTTGATGTAGCAAGCGAGGGCGAACCCCTTTCGCACTCCGCTCTTCGGTAGGATCCTCTCGACGTGGGAGGGCGGACAGAAGTTCAAGATCGCGCCGTCAGCGCTCGAGAGGGCCGCGCGGAGCATCCCGCCCCGCAGAGCGGCGAAGAATATGGGCGGCTTGTGCTCCCCCCGGTATCCTGCCCTCAGCTTCTCTGCGAGGGCGACGACCTCCTCGATAGCCGCTGGGCCGCGCGCCTGGCCCGCCCCGAGCCCGAGGATGAACCTCCCTTCCGAGGCCTCGCTCATGGTAAGGACTCGGGTAGAGAGCCGACGGGGGTCCTGCTCCCCGGCTCTGATGACCCCGGTCCCGACGCGCACACTGCGTGAAGACCCGAGGGCGACGGCGCAGAGGTCCAGCGCGTCGAAGGACATCCCTGCGTCAGGGAACCAGATGGAGTCCACCTTGGCCCGCTCAAGCAGTGGGGCGATCTTGACTATCAGGGAGGGGTGGAAGACGCTGGACCGGAGGGCGAACCCCGCTTTCACGGAGGGGTCGCCGCGCCAGTTAGGTATAGGCGTTGTAGGGCGACCCTCAGAGCGGCTTGAAGCGGTCGATCGCGTACCTCACGCTTTTCCAGGATATGCCACCCCGCCTGAAGCGCACGAAGCCCGTCACCGAGGCCGCCGTGACGAGGAGCCCGGAGATAGGCGCGAGGAGGAGGTACTGGGCCCGAGAGACCTTGATCGAGAAGAACGCCTGCGTGGCGAGGACGAGCGCGGACGCGCAGACCCCCGCGACGGCGAATGCCCCGTTCGCGGTCGCCAGGGCGAGCCCGAGCAGCGCGAAGGGCACGACGAAGTAGGCGAGGGTAACAACGACGGTGCCCACCACTAGGCCCCAGGATGGGAGCAGGCCCGCCCCGAACCTTTCGTGTGCCTCCCACGCCTCCCCGAAGTGCGAGTAAGGCAGGACATCCACGTAGCCATCTCCGTCGGCGTTGAGGACCTCGAGTCCGCGGTCAAGGGCGCTCCTCCCTATGGCGCTGTCCTCCATGATGTCGGTCTTGATTGCGGCGTGGCCTCCTATCGCGTCGTAGGCCTTGCGCTTGATCATGATGTATTGGCCGTTGGCGCCGTTGACCTTTCTGCCATTGGGCGTCCGCCTGGCAGAGAGGGCCACTCCCACGCAGAGGAAGAACACGCTGGTCGGGAAGATGACCCGCTCGGACCTCGTCCTCGTGACTATCTTCGGCCAGACCGAGAGGAGGTCGGCCCTCTTCGAGTCGAGGTTGGCGAGGATGACCCCGAGGCTCTCGCGGGAGTGGACGACGTCGCCGTCGGCGAAGAGCAAGATGTCCCCGGTCGACCGCTGGTAGCCGTGGTGGCACGCCCAGCTCTTCCCGAGCCAGTCCGGGGGCCTTTCGGGCTCGCGGATGACAGTCAACTTGCCCGCGAACTCCCGGGCGACCTCCTCGGTGGCGTCGTTGGACGGGCCGCACACGACTATCACCTCCTTGTCTGGGTACTCGAGCTGGGTGACGGACGCCAGCGATTCCCGGAGTGTGTCCGCCTCGTTCTTCGCCGCGACGATTATCGAGACCTTGTGCCCGCTGCCGCCGGAGATGGGGGAGAGGGGCTTGAACATCCTGTAGCCGGTCAGGGAGGCGAGGCTCAGGAGGAGGACCAAGAGGACGTATCCTAAGAGGAGCGCTGCGTCTACGATTCCGACTTGCATATGCTCGCAGCCCTATCCGAGGGGCTCCATTCAAGCTTGCCCCTAGGCGCTCTAGGCCGCGACAATGGCGGCCCAGAGTAGGGCTTTAGATGGGAGAGCGGAGTGGGGGCGAGCTGCTTGGTCAGGTCCGTCAGCCTCGCGATCGCGGGGGCAGGGATTCTTTGCGCGAGCGTCGCCCTGCTCCTGGTCCTGCCAAGGCTCTCGCCGTTCGAGCTCCTCCATTGCCCGCACGCGGCTCCCGCGCAACCCTCGAAAGAGGCGGCGGTGTGCTTCAGCAGCGTGAACCCCCTCTACCCCATCGTCTTCCTCCTGTCGGCCGCGGGGACGATCGTCATCTTCTTCGGGGCCTTCGGCAAGACCTTCATCGTCAGTCCCGTCTTCGTTGCCGGGATGATCGCGCTCGAGTACGGCCTGTCCGGCGTGGTCTCAGGAGCCTTGGACGCGGAGAGGGCTGGGCCCATCGACCCGGCGGTCTTCGCGCCCCTCGTCGCGATCGGAGCGGCCGCGCTTTGCTTCCAGACCTATCGCCGCCTGCGCAGACGGACGAACTGACTTCAGGGGCGCTCGTCGACGCGTTGGATACCATGACCTGCCGAAAGAGATTCCAACGGAGATTCCGCCAGAGCTCTAGGAGCTCCGCAACGATCGGACGAGGGTGATGCGCGCCCGTCCAAGTGAGACGCGAACCGCGCCGACGTCGGTCAATTGCGATCGGCTCCTTGTCACTGAGCTGTTGTCTGCAGCTTCCGAAGGATGTTCGGAAACATGCGAATCGCGTACTGTTCTGTGGAGGTAGTTCTCCACTTGGCCCGGTAGACGTCGTAGGTACTGGCTCTGATTTGATTGACGACAGGCTCGAAAGTGAGGACGGTGACCGTCGCCCCGCCGACCTTGTCAGCGTCGTTTGGAGGTCCGTTGTCGACGCCGCGCCCCAGCTCGTCTCTCGGAGCATCGGCGCAGTCCTGCCTGTCGAACATCAGTTGGTTCCTGTTGTTTATCGGCAGAAGCGTGTTGTACCCGCACTCCGTGGCGAAATGCCCGTTGATCGTGAGGAACACGTTTGAGGAATGGTCATCCAGCAGCTTGGTCAGCCCGAGGTTGAAGTCGGCCAACGTCGCCCCCCACCTCGGGTCGTTGAGGCTGCCGTACGCGTCGATGTAGGCGTGTGGTGCGACTATGACGTGGTAGTCGCCGAAGTTCGGGTCGTCCAAGATCCCTCTCGCCTATTCGAGGACGTCGGGTTGCGCGTTCCACTCCAGGCTCACGACGAGAAAGTCCAGACCGCTCGCGGAGAAACTGACCGCCGTGTTCATCCCGTCGTGACAGTCGCCCACCCACTGGGCGTAGGGCACCGCGTTCACCGCCTCGCTTGCTGCCGAGGGTGAGAGGGAAGAAGTCCAGACGTTCCCCTTCCAGCCCGAAGTCGCCTCGTCCTGCACCCAATCGTCGTGATTTCCCGCGCACCAGGTGTACGGTATGCCGTTCGCCGCAAGGACCGACATGGCGTCGTCGGCGTTCAGCCACTCTTGCTCAACGGCCCCGGTCTGCACGATGTCTCCGGTGTGGATCACCATCTTCCCATTGAAGCGGGCCCAGTTCTCGACGATCCAGTTATTCGTCATCTTGAAGAGGGCCGGGTTCGACTCGGAGAGAAATTGCGTGTCGGTGATCCAGAAGATCGAAAAGGTTCCCTCGGACAGCGGGGCCACCGGATTGGATGCTGTTGACTCGGACGAAGACGAAGGCCCCGCGCTCGAGGCAGAAGTCGCCGTCTGACCATTAGGAATGGCGGCGGCCTTCTGGATGCCAGAGCTTGCAAGACCGACTGCCGCACCGCCAAGCGCGACCGCTGCCGTGCCGGCAGCCAGGGAGCTTCCGGCCCACTTTATGAAGCGGCGTCTAGAGCGTTTCTTGTCGCCAGCGTCATCCGGCATTGCCATCCAGCGGTCGACAGCCCAGTTTCCGGTCTTTTAACCGAGAGGGTGATTCCCAAGCGTGGCAATTGTGCACGGGGATGACAATTTTTTTGCAGCTTCGACCAACGCAAGAGTCTGGGCGGGACACCGGTCTTGGGCCCCTGCTTTGGGCATCCGCTGAAACCGGCGCTACATGGGTCGTGACGACGATGCCGTCCGGGCAGCATTCGCCCGGCACTCTGCCGCATGCAGGACCTTGTCGCGGAGTTGAGGCACGCGTCCACCAGCGCGCTGACGAGTCCGCGCTGCCCACCTTGGAAGCTGGACGATGTAACCGGCCTTGGTCGTCGCGTCCCCTAGCGACGCGACGAACTCGAGATGCGCCTATACAACGCCCGCGCAAGCCTCACAAAATTCGCCAGGAACGCATGCTGCCTCTGGAGCTCTCTCCCGAAGACCTCCTCCTCGGAGATGAGCCTGCCCTCAAGCTCGCGTGGGCTCGTCTTCGAAAAGAAGAGATAGACCGGGATCCCCAGCACCACGAAGACCGACCCGACAAGCTTGTCGAAGAAGGACGTCGAGTAGAGGAGGTAGACGCTGATGAGCGCGCCTGCCCACGGGAGAAAGGCCTGCCCTGGGAGGCCCTTCTCGCCGCTCCTCTTCAGGACAGCCAGAGCGAGGCACACGAGGAGGTAGCACACCCCGAGGTTGAAGACCGCGAAGGAGATGAGCTGGGATATGCCGGTGTATAGCGAGAGGGCCAGCGCGATCGCCCCCTCGAGGAGGATCGCGACGTAGGGAGTCTTGAAGCGCGGGTGGATTCTCCCGAGCGCCTTTGGGAGCAGCCCGTCGGCCGACATCGCGTAGATCAGTCGGGCGGTCCCGAGGACCTCGGTCTCGTCCGTCCCCGAGACGGAGGCAAGGGCGCCGACTCCCGTTATTAGCGCGCCGGCGGCGCCCAGGAGGGCGGTGCTCGCGAGGACGAGGGGCACCTGGCTCTTCGCGAGGTCGGCCGACCTGACGAGCCCGAAGACCGCGACGTTCGTCAGGACGTAGAAGAACACCACGATGGCCATCCCGGTGATCAGCGCCTTGGGGACGTTCTTCTTCGGGTCGACGACCTCGCTGGAGGGGAGGCTTCCGAGCTCGAACCCAGCGTAGGCCCAGAAGACCAGGACCATCACGGTCCCGAAGCTCGTAAGCCCAAAGGGGGCGAAGGGCGTGTAGTTCCCGAGGAGCTTTGGATGGAACACGAGCGAGCCCACGCCGAGCAGTATTATGAGCAGGAGCGGGGCGAGCTTCGCAAGCGTCAGGACGTCGTTCAGCCTGCCGGCGGCCTTGACGCCCTGGATGTTCACCGCGACGAAGGCGAGGACGAAGATGGCCTTGACCGCGAACTGAGCTTCGCCGTCCAAGGGGATGAAGTAACCAAGGTAGCTGGCGAAGACGATCGCGAAGACGGGGAGAACCACGATCTCCGCGATGCACATGCTCCAACCGGCGACGAACCCCCAGAAGTTGTTGAAGGCGGTGGAGACGTAGGCATAGGACCCGCCGACGCGGGGGACGTAGTAGGCGCAATATCCGAAGACCGTCGCGAGCACCATAGCGATGACCCCGCCCACCATCCAGACAACTATGGCGAAGGGGCCGATCAGCCCAGCCGTGATGCCGGGGACGATGTAGATGTCGCTGCCGACGATTGCCCCTATGACGATGTTCATCAGGTCGAAGTAGGAGAGGTCTCGCCTTAGTCCCAAGTGGCAGGCCCCATTCATCGCATGAAGTATATGCCTTGGGTGTGTGCGGACCTTGGCCGACTTTGTAGAAGGGCTTAATAGAAAACCCGTCTCTCGGCAGGAAGGAGCCCTTGGCCAAGAGACACGTTCGTGGAGCGAGACAGGGCGCTCTCGTCGAAGACCTCCTCACTCTGGGCGACGCCGCCGCGCTGGTTGGCAAGACCCCGAGCAACATCTCGTACCTCGTCCAGTACAACCGCCTGCGGAGATACGACGCGAGCGGCAAGGTCGTCAGGCGGGCGCCGAACGGCGGGCTGAGGGTCTCGAGGAGCGAGCTGCTGGGCTACATCGAGAGCTGGAATCACAGGGTCAGGTCGAGGATGGAGGAGTTGAAGATAGGCGACACCTCCATCGCGTTTCTCGACGTGCCAGAGAGGGAGAGGACCAAGCACGTCCACAGGCTGCACCCGTACCTGGGGAAGTTCATCCCGCAGCTGGTGGGGTACTTCCTCTCGCGACACTTCGAGGCGGGGCAGACCGTGCTCGACCCGTTCAGCGGGTCTGCGACGACGCTCGTGGAGGCGAGCGAGCGGGGGATGAATTCCGTCGGGATAGAGATCTCCGAGTTCAACGTGATGATTTCGAGGGTGAAGCTCGCGGACTACGAGGTCCCCGCGCTCGAGAAGGAGGTCATCGACATCTCGAGGAGGACCGCGGAGTTCAGCGCCACGGAGTTTCCGGACGGGAGAGGCGCGATGCCCGGGCGGGAGCCCGGGAAGGGGGGCGGCTACCTCGAGAGGTGGTTTGCCCCCAGGAGCCTTCGAGAGATGCTCTACTTCCGCGGCCTCATCTCAGACTACGAGCACCAGGACCTCCTCAAGGTCTTGCTCAGCAGGACGGCCCGCTCCTGCAGGCTCGTGCGCCACTACGACCTCGCGACGCCGAAGGAGCCCGTGCGAGGGCCCTATGCCTGCTACAAGCACATGGGGAAGACCTGCTGGCCGGTCACGACGATAGTCCCGAGGCTCAGGTTCTACTCCGCCGACACGGTCAGGCGCGTCGCGGAGTTCCAGAGGTCGAGGAGGCCGGCCGCCTCTCTGGTGATCGAAGGAGATTCCAGGACCGTCAGGCTCGACGACCACATCAGCGCCGACGAGCGCCTATCGGGCAAGCGGATCGACGGGGTCTTCACGTCGCCCCCATACGTCGGACAGATCGACTACCACGAGCAGCACCGCTACGCGTACGAGCTGTTCGGGATAGAGAGGAGGGACGGGCTCGAGATAGGGCCGAAGGCCAGGGGCAAGGGAGAGCGGGCGAAGAGCGACTACTCGAGGAGCATGGCCGAGTCGCTCCGCAACGTGAGCGCCCTCATGCCGCCGGGCGCGGCGGTCCTGCTCGTCGCTAACGACAAGCTCGGCCTCTACCCTGGAATCTTCGAAGAGGCTGGGATGCGCGTCGAGAGGTCGTTCGAGAGGCCGGTGGAGGACAGGACCGAGAGGGACAAGAGGCCGTACTCAGAGACCGTCTTCCTGGCGCGTCTAGACAGATAGCGTCCGCTCAAGCGTCCTGATTCTATTCGTCGGGCTTCTCTTCGCGCGACAGGTCCTTCTCGAGCGCCCTCGCGTCCTTCTCCACGCGCTCCAAGCTTTCCCGCCAGACCTGCGAGATTATGGGCACGAGGGTGACCACCAAGCTGGTGAACACGGTGCCGACGGAGACGAAGCCCATCACCGATGCAAATATCTTCCCCGAGTTCGTGGTCAGGGCGAGAGGCGGGCCCTGGCCTGTGGCGAGCATGCTCTCGAAGTACAAGGCGTTCACCCAGTCCATCCCTTCGATCTGGTGGAACCCCACGATCCCGACAACCATGACCAAGACTATGCCCGAGATGGCGTAGAACAACCTCCTCTTCCTGCTAGGCAGGGAGGAGGTCTGCCCGGGTGCAGAGATCATGCTGGTCCGGATGGAAGGTTTCACTCGTTAAATATCTAGCGAAGGCGCGCCGGAAGGCTAATCTAAGGGCGAGATGACCTTCCGCTCGTCTTGGACGCGTTCGAGGCCATCTCCACGAAGCTCGACGTGAGGGAGTTCGCGTCCAAGAAGGTCCCGGGCGAGACCAAGAGGAAGATCCTCGAGGCGGCGCGGCTCACGGCCTCCTCGATGAACACCCAGCACTGGCGCTTCGTCCTGATACAGGACCGCTCTAACCTCAAGAGGCTCGCGGCGGACAGCATGACGGGGAAGTGGGTGGAGGGGGCGGACTTCGCCGTAATCATCATCACCGACCCGAAGGTGCCCGGGAGCAGCATCGACGCGGGGCGCGTCGTCCAGGACATGGAGCTCGCCGCCTGGAACTTCGGCGTCGCCTCGGGAATCTATACAGGCGTGGTCGAGGCGTCGCTACGCAAGGACTACGCCATCCCCGACGGGCTGAAGCCCTCGGCGGTCCTTGGGTTCGGGTACCCCAAGAGGAAGATCCTGGGGAAGAAGAACAGGAAGCCCTTGGAGGAGCTCGTCTTCCCCGAGAGATACGGCGAGAAGCTCAAGGCCTCAGACCTATCCTGACGCGTCGCATCGAAAAGGGGAAAAGCGACCCTCTTCGGACCCCTTGGCATGCTATCAAAGGAGTTCAGCGTGGCAATCATGGTTTCTGACGCGAAGAAGTCGAAGGATTGGTACGGCGAGAAGCTCGGGTTCCAGACCTCCACCGAAGACCACTGGGTCACAGCCTGGCCCAAGGGCGCCAAGTGGAAGCTCCACCTGTGCGAAGGGAAGCTCGAGCCGGGGAACACGGGCATCGGCTTCTACAGCGACGACTTGAAAGGCACGGTGGCAGACCTGAAGAAGAAGGGCGTGAAGTTCGCGATGGACTACACCAAGACCGAATGGGGCGAGATTGCGCAGCTCAAGGATCCCGACGGCAACGTGATCTGGATCTCGGCCGGCGGCCCGTAGCTCGGCCGGCCTGCCGTCACTCTTCTTTCTCTTCTGCTTCTTCGCAGGGGCGGCCTTCTGAGCGGGGGCGCGCCGGGGGATGAAGTGGGTGATCCCTATGCCGTCCACAATCACGATCTGGTCATCGTATTCTTTCTCTTCGGAAGAGGACAATGCGCCGGCGTTCGGGGGCAACGTATTAGGGCGTCAGCGCCGTCTCGAGCCCGGGAAAGGTTGCGGTTAATACTGCCGCGACTCTTAGGCGCGGGGTGGTTGCCCACGATTTCGGCGTCGCTGCTCATCGAGTGGGTCGCGCTCGTGAGCCTCTTTGGGTTAGCAGCGATGGGCGTCGACAAGCTGTTGGCAGTGGGGAGGCAAAGCAGGGTGAGCGAGAGGACTCTCTGGGCGGCCGCGTTGCTGGGAGGCTTTCCTGAGATATTCGTTGGGGGTCTCCTCTTCCACCACAAGACATCCAAGACGGAGTTCTGGGTGCCTGTGGTCGTCTCGGCCGTCCTCTGGGTCGCCGTCGCGAACTTCCTGATCAGGCCTCAGGTATTTTAGGAGGAAGCGCGGCGGGGTGGGCCTTGCCCAAGGGATCAAAGCAGGCCGGCTCGGGAGGGAAGGAGGAAGACGCGGCAGGACTCCGCAAGTCCCTGCTCTCGATAGGCGTCGACGGGAAATCGGCGGAAAAGCTCCTTTCGAGCCGCGCACTCGAAAGGGTCGTCGTCCCCTTGTACTGGAAGGACGGGCTAACGCTACAGGCCCATCCCCTGTGGCTCTCGAAGCTGCCCAACTTCCTTAGGAGCTTCCAGAAGGAATTCCCCGAAGGCCAGGTAAGGTGGGATCCAGACTATGACGAGCAGACCCCGCAAGGCGAATCGAGCCGTGTGGCGATCCGCGTCTACTTCGACTACCAAGAGGACGACCAGGGAGATCACTGGTCGCCGAAGCCCACGGCGATAGAGGCGCAGAGCTATCAGAAGATGCTGAAGCGGCCCTCATACACGGGAATCGGGCCGCTGGAAGCGGATGCTGTCCTGCGTGGAAGGTAGACTGCGCTCAGCCGAGCGGCGGCGAGACTACTTTGCAGAAACCCGTATAAACTCGGAAAATGCGCGCGCCCGAGACAGACCTTGGTTTCAGAGAAAGTAATGCGCTTTCAAAACAAGAACAGGGACCTAGACCAGCTAGCTTCGCAAATCCAGTCGCAGCTCCAGGCTGACGGATACAAGACTCAGTACGCGAACCCGCCCCTCGGCCGCGTGATACAAGCGCAGAAGGCCGGGGTGCTGCGCGACATCATCCTCGCCGACAGGGCGTTCACCATCCTGCTCACAGGGGAACCCAACGACTTTACCGTGCACCTGGGCATCGGCAAGTGGATTCAGGGCATTGCGGTGGTCGCCGTCGAGGTGATATTCCTCTCTTGGCTCTTCCTGGCCGTCGACGTCCCGGAGGCGCTCTGGACTCTTCACGTCGAAGACGAGATCGCGAACAGGATCACAAGAATGGTCGGGTAATCGGCCTGCGGGGGAATCGGCGGCGGGCCGCGACCGAGGCCTATCTGGAATTCTCTTCGAGCTCGGCCCACTGCCTCAACGGCCCAATGGACTTCTCCAGCTCGAAGACGGCCACGGTTTTGTACTCGCCCGTCTGCTCAAGGAAGTCCTTCAGGTTCCTCGCCTCGACGGGGGAGGCTTGAGTGAACCGGTTGACCATACGGTCGGGCGTCGTTGCTACTACGACTAGGCTTCGCATTATTCTCTGAGGTAATATTCCTACTATATTAGGAGAACTGTCTAGAATATTCTCGCCTGAATACCGGCTTAACTCCGCGCGTCTCCCTCGGTCCCAAGCTCGTCCAGAAGCAGGAATATAGAACTCCCTTTCTGATACACTTATACCCATCAGGATTCAGTTACATTCCGGAGAATAAGATGTTCTTGGGCAGAGCGTTAGAGAAGGCCCCGGTATTGGTCTTGATCTTGTTTGCGGTCGCCTCGTTTGCCGCGCCCGCCCTAGCCCAGACCTACACGATCTCGGTCCAGACCAACTCGCCTTCCTACTCTGGGTCGCAGCACATCATAATCAGCGGCGTGGTGTCGCCCGCCCCGGCCGCCGCGAACACCGCGGTCATCGTCTTCGTGGTGAACCCCAGCAACGCGACGGTCGACTTGGAATATGGCTCCGTCACCCCCGCCACAGGCAGTTACAGCGTGGTCACCGTGGCTGGAGGGACCGCCAACTGGATAGCGGGAAGATATTTGGTGAACGCGACGTGGGGTAGCAGCGGCGGCTCGGCGACACAAACGACGACGTTCCAGTACTCACCGGCCGCGACGACGACCACCGCCGTCTCCTGCACCCCCACTTCCTTTGGGATAGGCGCAACTTCATCCTGCAACGCCACGGTGTCAGGCGCCACGGGCAGCATCTCAGGAGAAACGGTTACCTTCTCCCAGACGGCAGGGGCGGGAGGAATCATGCAGCAGGCTCCCGGAAGTGTGACGTTCCCGTCTCCAGCGACCTGCACGCTTTCGGGGACAAGCTGCTCCGTTACGGCCACGGGCGCCACCATAGGTCCGGCGACAATTCAGGCGCTATACCCCGGGGACGCGGGCAACGCAAATAGCTCTGGCACCGCCAACCTAACGGTTACGAAGGCTGCGACGAGCACCTCCGTCTCATGCACCCCTTCCACCGTCAACATACCCGGAGTCTCGACCTGCACCGCGACGGTGACAGGGGCCGCTGGCAAGATAGTGGGGGAGACCATCACGTTCTCTCAGCCATCAGGAGAGACCGGGAGCGTCAACATGACTTCACCTGCAACGTGCAGCCTTAGCTCTGGAGGAGTCTGCGCGATATCAATAATCGGCGGGACCCCAGGGGCCGTCACCATAGAAGCGGCGTATCCGGGTGACGCAAGCAACGCGGCGAGCTCGGGGACGGCCTCAATAACCGCTGTCTTGATTTCCAGCACCGTCACATCGTCTTCGACATCATCGTCTTCGACATCATCGAGTAGTCAAACGTCCATTTCGAGCAGTCTAACGCAGACGAGTTCCACTTCCACCCAATCTTCTAGCGGAGGGTCGGGATCCCTGATCTACCTGGTCTTGGCTGTCGTCATCATAGTGATCGTGATTGGCGTCGTGTTCTGGAGAAGGAGGGTGGCGAGCAACTACGGCAGCCGGCCGGCCTCAACGTGAGTTCCATGGCTTCCTAGGGTCGCCATCGCCAAACTCATTTATCGGCGAGGTCCGCCGTGCCTGACACGATGAAGTTCCGCTTCTACTATGCGGGAATCAGGGTGAGGGACCTGAAGAGGTCGGTCGAGTTCTACACCAATGCCATGGGCATGAAGGTCGTGAACAAGGGGACTATGCCCCACGGGGGCAAGTTCGTCCAGCTCAGGGGGAAGGGCTCAAGGCAGACCCTCGAGCTGAACTGGTATCCGACTGGGACCAGGTTCTACTCCGAGTATGCGCCGGGGGAAGAGATGGACCACCTCGCCTTCGTCGTCAAGGACGCAGCGAAGGCTCACCAGGAGCTGATCTCGAAGGGGGCGAAGTCGGCGGTCTCACCCAAGGAATCGAAAGGGACGGAGGTGTACGTGAAAGACCCCGACGGGATCTGGATAGAGCTCCTGTCGTCAGGCTGAGACCGAAGTCGAGTCGTACGCCATCAAGAGCTGCTCGAGCATTATGGCGTAGTTCACCTCTCCTCCCATGTGCCTCACGTCGAAGACGTCCTTCCCGTCGATTTGGACAGCGGGGATAGTGAGCCAGTACTTGTCGTGGAGCCTCGGGTCGTCTCCTATGTCGACTACATTGACCTCGAGGTTGTATCTCGACGAGAGCGAGTTCAAGGTGCCGACCACCTTCTCGCACAGATGACAGCCCTTCTTGGAGACCACCGTGACCACCCTTCGCATAGGGAGGCGACGCGGCCGGGGTTCATCTATACTTTGTCTCGGGCGGCCGTGAGCGCTTGAGGCAGGACATGAGGCGGTGGTGCCGGGGCGGCTTCGGCAGCCTCCTCGGCGAGCTTCCTCTTGGCTATCAGGATCCTCACCCTCTGCTGGCACGCGATAGCTCTGTCGCTGAAGGCCTTCCATGGGGTGTAGTCCTGCGTCCCCTTGGCCAGGAGAAGAAGGAGGTCTGCGGCCTGGAGGTAGTCGACGATCGCGTCGCCGAATCTCCCAGCCTTCTCCTTCGCGACCGCCTCGTTGACGAGGTGGGCTGCGTACAACTCGATCTTCTTGAACTTGGAGGCCTGCGCGGCCTGAGCTTGCTGCTTTGGAACTGCTTGCGCCTCTGGCATGCGGGGTGGTATCGGCGGCCCTGCCGATAGGCATCTGTGTCAGCTTTCCTCAACAAGACTGCGAAGTTCTGCTCGATTGGCTCGATCTTCGGACGGAGGCTAGCGCCTCCCTGACGTAGGCCTTGATGGTCTTCTCCCCACGTCCTCGACCTCGAAAATCTTGACGTGCCTCATCCCTTTGCCCGTCCCTTCGAGCAACCCCTTGGGGTCGCTCAATGCGGAGCCCTGCCAGAACGAGAGGTTGACATGGTCAGAGGACGGATAAATCCTGTAGACGTCCTTCTTCGAGACGAGATACCCGACCTTCATCCACCGCATCCGCTCCTCGAGCTCCGGGAAGGCGCCCTTGACTACCGCCCTCAGCCGGTTGATGCTCTTCCGGTGAACGAGGTTCTGCTGCCCGACAAACGCCTCGACTTTTGCCTGAGCATCGGAGCCTCCCCGCTTGGCGAGGCCTCCGTTCTGCCTCTTCCCAGGCTTGGTGCTTGGCCATCCCGTCTCAAGCTCCATCTAGGGAATATTAATCTGGTAGGTCCCGCGGCGCCAAGGAGGGCTAGGGTTTGGTTCCGGCGAAGACGGTGAATGGCAGCTGGCTTCTCGTCCTATCGGTCGGAGCCATTATAATATCCATCGCGTTCATCGGGGTCGCCTACGTGGCGCTCTCTCCCAGGCAGGCCGGCACCATGTTCGGGACGCTCTTCATCAATGAAGGCGGATATTCCAACGCGACCGCAAGCGCCACGGCTTCATACAACGCGACCCTGACGGCGAACAACGGGAAGGGCTCCATCCTCTTCACGTTCCTCTCAGGGACCGACATCATCCAGAACCATCTGCTGGCTATGAGCAACTACACAATCTCGGTGAACCAGATCTCCATGACGGTGGGTGGGCATTCGGTCCTCCTCCCGTGGGAGGACAACGACACGGTCTGGGCCGGCGCGTATAACAGCAACTACATCGCATCGTGGGGGCCAACGGCGCCCGCTTACGAGCTTCGGGGCCAGGTCAGCCCGTCCATCTTCGGTCTTCCCCCGAACTCATATGTGGAGTTCAGGTTCGAGGCCGCCGGGGGCAATCCTGCCCAGTGCTGCTAGGCACGTTCTGCTAGAATTTGCATTATTCCCTGTCATAACCTGAAACTTTTCTGGAATTCCAGTTCCTGGATGCGGCCGATTATATCGCGTCACCGGGACTACTTATCCGAAGCAACATGCAAGTGAACGCAGGCAAACTCCAGATTCTGACCGTAGCTGCGATGCTCGTCCTAGTCTCGGGCGGGATCGCCGCGTACGCGCAAAACCAATACGCACCAAGTTCGGGTGCGCCGGCAGGCGCCGCTCCTGGCGCATCGGCGGCCCAGGACAACAACTCGACATCGTCGATGTTCACGGCGACGGACACCACGACTACGTTCTCGACTTCGACTTCCACCACGTCTACGATCTCCTCGACGTCCACGACGACCAGCGCGAACCACACGCTTTGCCAGCCTCCATTGACAGGCAAAGTCGGTAGGCTCGTCCTCCCGATAACCGCCAACGGTACCTCGACGGGCGGCGGCATCTCATTCTTCCTTAGCAGGGGATGCTTCGCGTCCATAACCACGGTCGGGGGCATCTTCAACGTCCACATCGCTCTGCTATACGCAAAGCCAGTGACCCAGTACATGGTGGTCCTTGTAGCCAACGGCACGAGCTACACTCTTGGGAACATGGTGACCGGTCCTGGCGGCGCAGGTGAGATACAGAACCAGGTCCTCTTGAAGACGGGCACGTACGTCGTCTCCATCCAAATCTACGACACTTCGTCTAACCCTGGCCAGAGCACTCTGGTGCTCCAGACTGGCCAAGGCACGATAGTCTCTCCCCCATTCCCGGCCGCGAACAGCAGCCAGCAACCAGTCCAAGGCGGTCAGGGCAACCAGGGCAACCAGGGCAACCACGGCAAATCTGGGCACCACAAGTAGAGATCTTATGGGGCACGGCCACCTTGGCCTGCCTTCCTCCCCATTTTTCTAATCGAATGTAATTAATAGGCCGGCGCAGGTTCGCGGGCCACGAAAGCAGTCTTCCTGGAGTCAGAATTTTCGGCGTATCACGACTCCCTCGAACGAGGCAAGACGACCTGCGAGCAGAGGGTGGGGGATGAGCTTGACAACATCGAGCGCTACAACGAGAGGCTCAACGCCTTCATCACTGTCCTCGGAGGTAAGAGGGGGATCGCGCTCTCGAGGGCGCGCGAGCTAGACAAGCGGCTACGGGCGGAAAGGGGCAAGACGGCGTCCGGGCTCTTCGGGGTACCCCTGGCGATCAAGGACAACATGTTCTTCGGCGGGTTTCCGACGACCGCGGCGACATTCTACTTCAAGGACTTCGTCCCGAGCCTCAACGCCGACATCGTCGACGACGCCATGAGGCTCGGCTGCGTGCCTCTGGGCAAGACGAACCTGCACGAGCTCGCCTTGGGTGGGACGTCGGCGGCCTCGCTCTTCGGGCCGGTGAGGAACCCCCATGATGTCGAGAGGGTGGCTGGCGGCTCGAGCGGCGGGTCGGCAGTTTCGGTCGCCCTGTCGAAGGGGGCAGTCCTGGGGATGGGGACTGACACGGGCGGCTCGGTCAGGGTCCCGGCCGCGCTCTGCGGGATCATGGGATTCAAGCCTACCCTCGGGGTGCTGAGCCTGGAAGGGATCTTTCCGCTGAGCGCGACGCTCGACCACGCGGGGCTGCTCACGAGGACGATGCCCGACATGGTGAAGGCGTTCGAGCAGCTCACGGGCGCGCGAAGGCCGCGCGGACCAGCCAGGCGCGTCGGGAGCAGGATCAAGGTCGGAGTCCTGACCGGGCACTTTCAGGAGGAGACTGAGGAGAAGGTCTTGAAGAACTTCTGGAGGGCCATCGACAGGATGGAGGCGTCCGGTGACTTCGTGGCGGTGGAAGTCCCGACTGACTCGAGCTATGAGAGGTTCACGAGGGCGAGGGGATACATCCAGCTCAAGGAGGCCGCCTGGTTCTACGAGGAGCTCGTAAACTCGGAAAAGGTCGCGGCCCGGATGAACCCGGACGTGGTCAAGCTGCTGAGCCGGGGCGCCCATGTGGGCCAGTTGCGCTACCTCGGTGCCAATCTAGTCAGGCTCGAGTCGATCCGGGTATTCGGGCGCCTTCTGAGGGGGTTGGACGCCCTCGCGATGCCTACGACGAGGGTCGTAGCGCCGAAGGTCGACAACGTGCTGGGGAAGGAGGCCGGGAGCCTTCGGCGCCTGCTCCTCCAGAACACGGAGGTCTTCAACCTTTGCGGCTTCCCTGCGCTCAGCATCCCGTCGAACCCGGGGTCCGCCGAGTTGCCTACCGCGATGCAGCTGGCCTGCGGGCTTGGCGAGGACGATCTGGCGCTTCGGGCGGGGGACCTTGCGATGCGGGCGATAGTCCGACAGTCCTGATGCTCGATTAGGACTTGCCGAAAGGCCTCGGTTCCTCAGGACTGATACGAGATGGCCTGTCGCAAGCGCAGACTCTTCGCCAGGCGGCCGCTGGTTGTCTGCCTAGCCCCTCGCGATAGCATGGTTCTCAAGGCGTTGGCAGAGTCGGTCCTCTTGAGGTTGACCCCCTTTACGCAGTCGGCTATGACGTATGTCTCGAAGCCTTTCGCCTCCCCGTCCAGTACCGTATTCTTGACGCAATAGTCAGTCGCTAGCCCAGCGACATAGATCTCCTTCACATGAAGATCGTGGAGCTCATGCGCTAGGTCGGTTCCCTGGAACCCCGAGTACGCGTCTTCGCCCTGCAGGGTCCCCTTGTCAACTACTTCGGCATCGGCGGGAACCGCGAGCGACGGATGGAAGCTCGCCCCCGGCGTGTTCTGGACGCAATGCGGCGGCCACGGTCCTCCGCTGGACCTGAACGAGACGTGGTTCCTCGGATGCCAATCTCGTGTGAAGAAGATGGGGAGGCCCGCATTTCCGAATGCGCGGATCAGTTGGTTGACTGCAGGAATTATCTTGTCCCCGCCGGTGACCGGGAGAGCTCCGCCAGGGCAAAAGTCCCTCTGTATGTCGACGACGATGAGGGCTCGTTTTGCTTCCTGACCCATGCTGGCCTGGATTCCTTTCTGGCCGCGGGGCGCAGGCATGATTGTGAGCGGGCTAGGCCCCTTAAAATCGATTCCTTGGAGCGGGCTGGATTGGGTAATCACGTTTATATACTAAGTAGCACATGCTGACTACATAGGCGAAGCTAAGTTGAGTGAGACGAAGCAGCTATCACAAGAAGTATTGGACGGATGCAAGATCGTTCACGGCACGTGGAACCAGCTCACGAAGGTATGGACGCTGCCCGTGATCCACAGCCTGGGGCTAAAGGAGCCCGCGAGGTTCAACGAACTGAAGAGGAGGACGGAGGGCATCAGCGCGACCAGCCTGACGGAGAGGCTGAGCGAGCTCGAGCGCCAGGGCATCGTGGAGCGCAAGGTCTTCCCCGACTCTCCCCCGAGGGTGGAGTACTCGCTCACCAAGAAGGGTTGGGAGCTGCACGCCATTCTCGCCGAGTTCGCGGACTGGGCTGTGAAGTGGGGCAAGCCCCAGGCGCAGGAAGTCAAGGGCCAGTAGCGCCGGCAAGACCTACACACAAGCGCAAAACTGCCAGACATATTAGCATGGGCCCCTTATCTCTTCAATCATGAAGAGCAAGGGCCTCGTCAGCAGGAAGGGCGCGGTCACATTCACAGACGAGGAGGTCGCGTTCCTCACCCAGAGCAGGCTGGCGAGGGTGGCGACCGTTTCGAACGAGGGGGAGCCTCACGTGGTCCCAGTCGTATACGAGTTCGACGGGACCGCATTCTATTTCACCGGGTGGAATCTTGAGAAGAGCCTGAAGTTCAAGAACCTCGTCGAGAACAAGAAGGTCGCCCTGGTCGTTGACGACCTCGTCACGGTAAGCCCCTGGAGGCCTCGAGGGCTGGAGGTCAGGGGCGTGGCAGAGCTTGGCAGCGAAAGCGGGCGTTCATACGTGAAGGTCTGCCCCTTGCTCAAGCGCAGCTGGGGATTCCGCTAGCTAGCCGGGCGCGGGCTGCTGCTGGGTGACGCAGTGGATGCCGCCGAATCCGTACACGAGCTCCCTGCAGTCGACGGGGACGATCCTCCTCCCTTGGAAGAACTCTGAGAGCGTCTCGATGGCCGCGCCGTCTCTCCTCGCATCGCCGAAGACGGGCACGAGCACGACCGAGTTGCCGATGTAGAAGTTCGCATAGCTCGCCGGGAGCCTCCCTTCGTCACCTTCGACCTCGCGGGGCATCGCTATCGGCACTACCTCAAAGCGCCGGCCGTCGTCGTCCTTGTGCCTGGAGAGTAGGGCGAAGTTCCGCTTCAGCGCAGCGTGGTTGACGTCTCCGGCGTCCGGCTCTGTCATGCAGACGACGGTGTCCTCGTTCACGAATCGGGCGATGTCGTCGACGTGGCCGTCGGTGTCGTCGCCCGCGACCCCTTCGCCCAGCCAGACCACGCTCTCTGCCCCGAGGTAGTCGTGGAGGAGCCGCCCGAGCTGGGCCTTCCCTAGCGGGGGATTGCGGTTCTTGTTGAGGAGGCATTGCTCGGTGGTCAGAAGGCCGCCCCTGCCGTTGACGTCTATCGAGCCGCCCTCCAGCACGACCCCTGTCCGGAAGACCCTGAGCCCCGTCGACGTCGCGACCTCGAGTCCGGTCGCGTTGTCCATCAGGAGGTCGTCGTACTTGTTCCCCCAGGCGTTGAACTCCCACTTCGTCGCCGCGATGGGCTTGCCTCTTCCGCCCTTTGTCACGAAGATCGGGCCGTAGTCGCGGATCCACACGTCGGCGCTCTTGACCTTGTGGAAGGTAACGTTATTCGCGGAGAGGATAGAGCGCACGTGGTCCTCTTCGCGGTCGCCGTCCACGAGGAGGTCGACCCGCTCCCCATGCGCCAGGGCCTCGACCATCTCTGAGTACGCCACCTCCACTTTCGGGAGGACGGCTGGTGGGAACGTAAGAGGGTTCTTCGGCCAGGAGAGCCAGGTGGAGTCGTGCTTGGCCCACTCCGCGGGCATCGAGAATCCAAGCTCGGACGGGGTCTTCGGCTTCGGCATGCGCGGTCCCTAGCTTGCCAGCTTGCGGTAGGTCGCCGGCCTCCTGTTTCTCAGGAACCCCCAGCCCTCCTCGACCCGCCTCCCCAGCTCGAGGTCGCACGAGGCCAGCACGACCTGCTCCCTGTCGTCGGCCCGGGTGAGGACCTTCCCGAACTGGTCGCAGACGAACGAGCCGCCCCAGAAGCTCATCCGCCCTTCTCTCCCTACGCGGTTGACGGCGGCCACCACCATGCTGTTTGCGATGGCGTGCCCGCGCTGGACGGCCTCCCAGGCCTCGTGCCAGTCTCCCTCCGCCTCCTCTATCCCGTCTACCCTTCCTATCGCAGTCGGATAGAAGAGCACCTCCGCCCCCAGGAGCTTGTTCACCCTCGCGGGCTCGGGGTACCACTGGTCGAAGCAGATCAGGACGCCTATCTTGGCCGAGGCCGCCTTGAAGACGCCGTAGGCGCTCCCGCTCGAGAAGTAGTCTTTCTCGTAGAAGGACTCGTCCTGCGGTACCTGGACCTTCCTGTACTTGCCGAGCATCAGGCCCCTCTCGTCGAAGACCACGGAGGTGTTGTAGAGGCGGCCTCCGGGTGCCTTCTCGTAGAGCGACCCGCCGACCAGCGCGACCTTGTACTCTCGGGCTGCCTCTGAGAGGCGGGTCGTGGTAGGTCCCGGGATTGGCTCGGGGCGGACCCTCGCCCCCCTCTCCTGCGGGAAGTAGCGGTAGGCGAAGAGCTCTGGAAGGCAGACTATGGAGGCGCCGCTCCTCGATGCCTCCCCGACCATGGCGAGGGCCTTCGAGACGTTGGATTCGTGGTCGTCCTCCATCGCCATCTGGACGAGGCCCAGCGTCACCCCCCGGCGAGCGCCATCGCCCATATTCCCGCGCTTGCTCCGCTTGCTCATCTTAGCCCAGACATCTTCTGAGCTTGGCAGCTTCTATGAAAGCGTTTGAGGCGCTGGACCTTTCGCCGTCCATCGCGCACATCATGAAGGTGTTCACGAAGTTCTCGTGCTTCTTTGACCTGTTGTCTGAGGGGCCGAGCGGAAGCGAGAGCGTCTCCTCGATGGTGGAGAGGTCCGCCATCACGTACCTGAGGGCGGTCTTCAGCTTCTCCTTGTTCATCTCTGTGAACTTCGCCATCAGGTCGTACTTGTCGACGAGCAGGTGGACTGTCTCCCACGAGACCAGAGAGCCGGCGACGCGGTAGTCGAACTGGATGTTCTTGTAGGAGCGCTTCACCGCGTCGAACTCCTTGTCCGTGAGCGAGCGCAGCGCTTGGGCGCCGATGAACTCGGGCGGGATGCCCAGCGAGTAGAAGGCCGCGGCGAAGGGGATGGCCCGCGGCATGGTGACTCCCTTCACCCTCCTGCTGTAGCCGAAGAGACCGATGTGCAGCTTGCGGGCCCTCCTGGTCGGGATGAAGGACGCCACATAGTTGATGAGAGGGGCGAGTATCTCGACCCTGGACTGGAAGACGGGTATCAGCTTCTTCATCGCGCTCTCGAGGAGCAAGACCTCCTCCTCTTCGATCTCCGACAGCTCCCCGTTCGGGAGCCGCTGGTTCAGGGCCGCGATCCCCTTCTCGACGACGTCGCTCGGGTAGTCGTAGCGGAAAGCGGACTGGATGGTCACCGTCGAGAGGCCCTTGTACTCCGTGAGGAAGTTGTCAATGTTCTCGGGGTTGAGGTGGCCCCTGAAGGGCATCGTCCCGACGCCCAGGATCGGGTTCATCCTCACTCCGGTCTTCTCCTGCACTTGTGAAAGCTTGCCGAGGGCGACCTTCGAGAGCAGCACGGCCGTGATGAGGCCGTAGTTGAGCGCGGGGTCCGATCTTGCGATGAACACCCGCATGACTTCCGGCTTCACGGCCTTCACATACTCGAGCACTATCTTGTCCATGGACATCAGGCTCGCTGCGTCTTCGACCAGGGGGATGGCGTCGATCTTCTTCGGCATGAACGCGCCCACCCAGTCCTTCACCTTCATCGAGCCGCCGAGGCTGATGTCTTCGATCCCCGCGATCGCCTTGCCGTAGCACCTGTCCAGCCAGAGGAGCTCCGCGCCCTTGGTCGTGAACGGCAGGATCACCGCGGAGACCGGGACGGTCTCCCTCTCGTAGAACGCGCTCGCGACGTCTGCCTGGAGGGGGATTGACTGGAGCGTCTGCGTCACGATCTTCCGCTCGGCCTTCTCGACAAGCGGGTTCGGGATGCGGTACGTGAGGAAGATGTCGCGCCCGAAGACGTTGTCCATGAAGTAGTCGGAATACTTGCTGAGGAGCTTCCTCACGACGTTCGTGTCGACGTCCTTCCCCTCGGAGTCCCACATGACCTCGCTGCAGGCGAGCTTGCTATAGGCGATGTACGCCTCGTCAAGCTCGGTCTCTCCCTCGATCACACCGTTGGTAGACGACGCCCAAGGCGGTGTGTTCGCGTTGTCAGGGTGCTGAGTCGTCATCGTCTTGGGGATGAATCTTTTCTCGTCGACCAAGTTGTGCTAAGCGGGCGACGGTCTCCACGAGAGATTATTATGTTAGATGGAATGAGAGGGCGCCAACCGAGGACAGCCGCCGCGGTCGGATGCTGCCAACTCGTTATATATCGCACCGCGACGCAAAGACCCCATGCCCACAAAGTACGACGTCGTCAAGCAGACGAAGGCACCGTTGAGCAAGGCCATGGACTACTACTTTCACCCCGAGAACCTCCCGAAGTTCCATCCGGACTTTGTGAAGGAGGTCAAGGTGACCAGCACGGAGGGCGACACCATCATGCTCGAGCAGCACATGGAGATGATGGGAAGGAGCCTGAAGGCGGTCAACAAAATGGTGCGAAATACCGCCGAGCACAAGTTCGAGGTCGACACGCTCGAAGGCGACGGGAAGGGCAGCAAGATTACCATCGCTCTGAAAGAGATCCCGTCAGGGACGGAGATGCACTACTGGGCGGAGATGGAGTTCGGGGCCATGGGCTTCTTCATCAAGGGACGCGCCAAGGCGTCCTTTGAGAAGGTCGCTGAAGAAGACGTCAAGGCCCTCGACGCGATGTAGTGGCGAGCCGTAGTCCTCGGGACTCGGGCTGCCTAGCCGAA
>Ga0307373_10000584_pt1 | contig 70248 bp, 48 predicted proteins | sample OX2MG_FD_202534 | JGI IMG/M metagenome (GOLD analysis project Ga0307373, IMG submission 202534) | Soil microbial communities from Risofladan, Vaasa, Finland - OX-2 | ecosystem: Environmental > Terrestrial > Soil > Coastal area > Acid sulfate soil | place: Finland: Risofladan, Vaasa | collected... | reverse complement strand
ACTACGACCTTGATAGGCGGGAGGTGGAAGCGCAGCAATGCGTGTAGCTTACCCGTACTAATCGGCCGTTCGGCTTGACCATAAAACTTTCCCAACACGTGATGATCCGTTCAGGATCGTCACTCCTGAGCCGCAGTTTGGCGAAGGGTCCGCAATAAAATGCGGAGCGTTTGGAAAGCGACCTCTTCACTTTCACTACTCAAGATGAGTTTGTGGATTTCGCCCGCTTCCTTCAGTTTCAAAGTTCACGCTCGACTTTCGACTGTTGACCGTGACTTTCATAATTTTCGGCTGCGCTTCTGGTTCTTGGTTTTTTCTAACTTCTAACCTCTAGCTTCCAGCCTCCAATTTTCTGGTGGTCTAACCGCGGGGGTCACACCCGTTCCCATCCCGAACACGGCAGTTAAGCTCCGCAGGGCCGATGATACTGCGTTGGTAACGACGCGGGAACGTAGGTCGCCGCCAGGATTTAATTCTAGCGAGAAGGGCTCCGAGAAATCGGAGCCCTTTTTATTTGCTGGTAGACATCTTGGGGAAAGGGCGAGCGGGCATAGAGACATAGAGTCACTGCTTCAAAGCTTCGAACCTTCGAACTTCAAACCTTCAAACAGCAATTGCACTGGCAAATCTGGCGGCGGAGTCAGCTGTTTCTATGGGAACTCCATCGCGAAGCGCCACAATTTTCCCAGAATTCGCCGCGATGCGATCGCCCGGCAATACGATTCCCACGAAGTTCAACGGATCAGCCGCGGATACAGTTACGACCTCGCCGGAGGGCTCAGTCTTTCTTATTGCGCGCACAGACTCGATGGCCACGGGCAACGCAAATTGCTCGCCCAGAAATCCGCTCACAAACCGTCCGCCGCGTATTTCGCCTCGGTCTTCGAGCCGCCGGAAAGCAATCAGCAATTCACGCCAGCGCGGAACGATACTTTCTCTGGCGACAATTTCGCGAAACACGACGCCATATCTTTTGAGCAGCATCCAGCAGGTAGCTTCCACGGTTCGCGCTCGATCGGACACTTCGGTGGCATACAGGAGCGACCACCGGCCGAGACTGTGACGTGGGCGCGCGTTGTGGCCCCTGCCGTGTCCCGAGCGGCGCTTCGGGTCGATCAGCGCGCGAATATTGTCGAATCCATCGGCCGTGAGCAACCCTGCCGTCACCAATTCCCACAACGCCGTTTCCACTTCAGCCTTCAGCTTTCCCGTGCCCCGCACGATGTCCGCAAAAAATGATGCTCCATGCTGGCGCAGATACACCAATATGTCTCGCGCGTTTCGACTAAGCCCGCGTGGTTCGTCGCTATCAACAGGGCCGTCGCCAGTCGCGTTCCGCAGAATCATCCACTCCGCGTCATCACGAATGAAAAATGCCACGGGTGCGACGCTGGTGGGAATCACACGGCGATTCGTGCCTGTTTGTTCCGTCAAGGTCGCCGGATGGGGCGACAGTCGTCCCCAGCCGACCGCGCCCGTCAAGCAGAGCTGATCGAGCACCTTCGGATCGTAGTTCGCGATCCGCCGCGCCAGAATTTCGCGTTCCCAGGAATTTGCGGGCGCCTCGAATCCTTGAAGCTGCTGCAAAACTTCCAGCGTGCCACGCTCGCCGAAAACTTGCGTGCCTTGCGCCACATGCTGCCAGCGTAACAGCCAGCGCATAAATTGCGCTGCCGTCACGGCTTGGATTTCTTTGCGCAACGCGCCGAGCGTCAGTCGATGGATGCGCGCGAGCAGCCTGCGGTCGCACCACTCTGTTTGGCTGCCCGAAGCGCCCGTGAACTGTCCCCGCAACACGGAGCCGCTGGCCTCCAGGCACAGGAGGGCTTGCTCAATTTCCTGACTCGCGATTCCGAGTATGTCGCTGAGGATCTGCGCCGTCAGTGGACCGCTGTGCGCCATCCAGCCCGTGACGCAAGCGACCAATACTTCTTCACGCGAAAGCGCTTCCGCGCTTACGTCATTTTGAAAATCGGGAGGCGTCGCATCGAAAAATGCGGACGGGAAAAACGTTGAGAACATCTTCGTTTTTTCCGCCGCTACCCAGAAAACGCGACCGCCAGCGCTCGCGCAAGCAGCTCGGCGGTTCGCTTGCAGAGCGGTAAAATAATCCTTCCATTCAGGAATCGACTTGCCGAGCATTTGACCGAGCGCGGAGGTGCCATCCGAGGATTCTGGCAGGGCGACGAGTGTCTGGAGCGCGTCGTGAAGTTCGTCCGCATCGCGTACATCGGGCCACGCCTCTTCGCGCACTTCCGCAATGGCGGCGGGATCGAGTCGGCCAATTTCCGACAGAATTGCTTCGGGCAACATCCGCCGCATTTCGACAGCCCGGGCACGACGTTCTTCAAGCGGCGCATCATCGAGGTACGCGTACGGATTCGCGTTCAGAATCTCGTGTGAAAATTGCGACGGCACAGGCGTGTCGACGGCAATACAGCGAATTCGTCCGGAAGACATCGCATCCAAGACGTTCTTCAGACCCTCGACGTCCATTGCCTCGGTAAGCGCATCTTTCATCGTTTCGCGCACCAGCGGATGATCGGGAATCTCGATCTCGCCGGAGATATTCTCCTGGCATGCCAATGCTTGCGGGAATACGCCCGCCAGCAAATCATCCGAGCGCATGCGCTGGATTTGCGGCGGCACTTTTTTGCCTCCCTGAAAGCGCAGTAATGCCAGCGCGCGCCCGGCTGTCCAGCGCCAGCGCGTGGCGAAGATCGGCGAAGTGAGCACGGCTTGCGAGAGCAAATCCTCCACGCTGGCCGATTGCAGAAAATGAAAAACGTCGGCGAGAGGAAAGCTGTGCTGCTCGCTTAACGAGATATTCAGGCCATTGTCGGTCGCCGCAGCCTGCAACTCGAAATTGAACGAACGGCAGAAACGTTTCCGCAGCGCCAGCCCCCAGGCTTTGTTGATGCGCCCTCCAAATGGGGCGTGGATCACCAGCTGCATGCCGCCGCTTTCATCGAAGAAGCGCTCTGCGATAACAGTTTGCTGCGTCGGCACGGCTCGCAACACGGCGCGGCCCTCGACGATATATGCCACCGCCTGTTCCGCGCCCGGGCGGTCCAGCCCGCAATCCTGCATCAGCCAGTCGACCGGCGCAATAGCTTGCGACGCATCTGCTCTCACGATATTCGGCGAAACATTTTCAGTCAGTGAATTAATTTTCTCCCGAACTTCGGCGACCTGCTCGGAAAGCTCCGCGGTGCGCGAAGGCGCTTCGCCGCGCCAGAAGGGAACGTTGGGCGGCGCGCCTTTCGCGTCCTCCACCAGCACCGATCCTGCCTGCACTCGCCGGATCTGCCACGAGGTATTGCCGAGGAGAATGATGTCGCCGCGTAAACTCTCCACCGCGAAATCTTCATCGACCGTGCCAATGGTCACATGCTCCGGCTCGGCGATCACGGTATACAGCGAGTTGTCCGGAATCGCCCCGCCGCTCGTGATTGCGGCCAGCCGGCCTCCACGACGCGCGCGCAGCCGATGATTCACGCCGTCGCGATGCAGATACGCGCTGTATCGGCCGCGACGCGATGCAATCCCGTCCGCGAGCATCGCGATGATTTCGTCGAATTCCTTTCGCGAGAGATTGCGGTAAGGATAGGCGCGGGTCACAAGCGCGAATAAACCATCTTCCTGCCATTCCTGCGCCGCGCACTCGGCCACAATTTGCTGCGCCAGCACGTCCAGCGGGCATTCCGGAATCATGATGCGATCGAGCAAACCGAGCCTTATGGAATGCACGAGGGCCGCGCATTCCAACAATTCATCGCGCGTGGTCGCAAACAGGCGGCCTTTAGGAATCGCTCCGCGCCAGTGGCCCGCGCGTCCGATTCGTTGCAAGCCGGTGCCAATCGCTCGAGGCGAGCCGATCTGGCAAACCAGATCCACTGTTCCAATGTCGATTCCCAATTCGAGCGATGCTGTCGCGACGAGCGCGCGAATTTCGCCAGCCTTCAGCTTGCCTTCCACCGCCAGCCTTCGCTGCCGCGATAAGCTGCCATGATGCGACGCGACCGCGTCTTCGCCGAGCAGTTTTGCCAGATTGTGTGCCACGCGCTCCGCCAGCCGTCGCGTGTTCACGAAGATCAGAGTTGATCGATGCTGCTGCACCAGTTCCGCAATGCGGCCGTAGATCTCCTCCCACATTTCGTTCGACGCCACCGGCCCAAGCTCGCTTGCTGGAACTTCGACAGCCAGATCGAATTCGCGCCGCTGCGCGATTTGCACGACCGTCGGTGTGGGCCGTCCGTTTCCGGCAAGAAACTGCGCGACCAATTCGATTGGCTGCTGCGTGGCGGAAAGCCCAATGCGCGAAGGCCGCGGGGATGTAAGCGCGTCGAGCCGCTCGAGCGAAAGCGCAAGATGCGCGCCGCGCTTGTCGTCGGCGACCGCGTGAATTTCGTCAACGATCACCGTACTCACGTTACGCAGCAGCTCACGGCTCTTCGCTGCCGTCAGCAAAATGTAAAGAGATTCCGGTGTGGTCACCAGAATGTGGGGCGGCCGCTTCTGCATCGCGCGCCGCTCGTGCATCAATGTGTCGCCCGTGCGCACGGCCGCGCGGATCTCCGGCATCAGGAATCCGCGCTCTCCGGCAAGTTGTAAGATCTCGCCCAACGGGATTTCCAGATTTTTTTGTATGTCGTTCCCGAGTGCCTTTAGGGGCGAAACATACAGGACTTCCGTTTCGTCCTGAAGATTGCCCGCGAGCGCTTTGCGGACCAGTCGGTCAATACAGGCGAGAAAAGCGGCGAGCGTTTTTCCGGAGCCTGTGGGCGCACAAATCAACGTGTCTTTTTCCGCGAGAATATGCGGCCAGCCCTGCTCTTGCGGTTCCGTAGGCGTGCCGAACTTGCCCTCGAACCACTCACGAACGAGCGGGTGCGCCCATTCAAGCGCGGCAGACGACGGGAGATTCACAAGGGATGGGTTCACGGCATGACCTGGAGGAGCGTCCCTTATATGATATGGAAACTCTTCTATTGTCCCGAAATTTTCGCCCAAAAGCAAAACCTGCTAAGAAATCACTCGCGAAATCTTTTTCAGGTCCGCGATGAATCGCTTCATTTCCTCGTGACGCGTTTCCGCATCTGGAGCGCGCAATATTGACGACGGATGCACGGTCGCCATCACGAATGGGGCCAGCGGCGATTTAAGGAATTCGCCTCGATGCAGCGTGACGCGAAAGTCGCGCCCAAACAATGCCTGCGCCGCCGTAGCTCCCAGGCAGACAATCACTTTCGGTTGCAATGCGGCGATTTCGGCATCGAGCCACGGACGGCATGCGGCGATTTCCGTGGCGTTCGGTTTCTTGTGGATGCGCCGCTTTCCGCGCGGCTCCCATCTGAAATGTTTTACCGCATTCGTCACGTAAACTTTCTTTCGATCGATCCCGGCTTCCGCCAGAGCGCTGTCGAGCAGTTTTCCGGCAGGCCCGACAAACGGCTTGCCCTGCAAATCTTCCTGATCGCCCGGCTGCTCGCCGATAAACATTATTTTCGCGCTTGGCATTCCTTCGCCGAATACAGTCTGCGTGGCGTTTTTCCATAGATCACAAGCTTTACAACTTTTTGTGATTTTCTGCAGTTCCGCAAGCGATGCCTCGAGCGGAATCAGCGTTTTGCTAGCATCCCTGGGCAGGCGTTTCACCATGAATTTAAGATGCGCGACGAATTGGCAGCGGCGTTCCTTCCTAATACTCACAAATCCATTCATCCCTCACAACATTTCCCTACTCCATCATTGACAACGCCTCTCTCCTTGCCCATAATCTCATATAGGCGAAGAAAAAGCGAAAATATATTAACCCCTCCTCGCCTCAGGATTCTGTCATGGCCCAGAACCTCGCCGCCCTTCGCGCCAAAATCGAATTCGACCTTCGTGGACGCGCCTCCGCGCCTTTTGACTATCACGAACGCAAATTCGCCGAAACCGCTTACATCGGCATTCCAGAAATTGATTATTGGACCGGTGGCTTACCTCGCGGCGGCTTTACGGAAATTTGCGGGCTTCCTTGCTCCGGTCGCACCAGTTTTCTTCTTTCCGCTTTAGCTTCGCGAACGGCTCATGCGGAAGTGTGCGTCCTGGTCGATGGCAGCGACAATTTCGATCCTCATTCCGCTCAGGCGGCCGGCGTGGAACTGAAACAATTGCTTTGGGTTCGCTGCCGCAACATCGATCAGGCTCTGCGCGCGACGGATTTACTTTTGCAGGGCCGTGGCTTCGGTTTGATCGCTCTGGATTTGGGCGATATGCCTCCCCAAACCGTGCGGCACGTGCCGCTCAATGCTTGGTTTCGTTTTCGACGCAGTGTCGAGAATACGCAAACAATTTTTGTCGTTCTCGACCAGGAACCGAATGCCAAAACGTGCGCTTCGCTGGTGCTGCGGCTTGGCTCCGAGGCGGCGCGCTGGTCGACCACGATTGAAACTCACACAGCGGATTCTTTCGTACATCCCTCTGCTTGGCTGCTCGATGGAGTCGATGTTCGCGCTGAAGTGCTTCGTTCGCGCATCCAGCAGGCAGCCGTGGAAGGTTTTCATCGCGGATTCGCTTCAGCAAGCATCGGTGGCGATACGGGAATTTTCGAAACAAAGGCAATTTGGAATGATCCCGGCAATTTGCTGTTCGAATCAAAATCGAAGGGGCTGAAAAAACAAGGATGAGGATTTACGCTGTCGCCGCAACCATCCAATTCGCAAATGGCTTTCGCTTCCATCTACGTCCCCCATTTCCTCGTGCAATCCGTTGTGCGTGCCGAGCCTGCACTCCGCGAACGCGCAGTTGTGCTTGTTGACGGAAATCCTCTCCTCGAAAAAGTTGTGGCCATGAGCGACGCCGCCGCACGCGCAGGAATTCAGTTGAACATGACAAAATCGCAAGCCACGCAGTTTAGCGGCATTGAAATCCGCAGTCGCTCACGAGCGCAGGAAAAGGCTACGCACGCCGCTTTGCTCGATCTTGGCTGGTCCGTTTCCCCGCGCGTGGAAGATACGGCTCTGGACACAATCGTCCTCGACCTTGCCGGGCTCGCTTCCTTATTCCACGCTGACGAAAATATTGCGGATGAATTGTTGCGGCGCGCCGCTACCCTCGGCCTGCTCGTCAACGTTGCTATCTCGTCCAATCTGGAAGCAGCTACGCACGCCGCGCGCGGTTTTCCGGGTGTCACAATAATTTCTCCCGGCGAGGAAGCGCAGCGCTTGGGCTGCATGCCTATTGGCGTGCTTTCGCCATCCCTTGAAGTTCTCGAAACCCTCGAGCGCTGGGGTGTACGAACTTGCGCGGAGTTGGCGGCATTGCCGCTTTTGCAGCTTTCGGAGCGTCTGGGCCAGGAAGGGGTTCGGCTGCATGAATTGGCGCGTGGCGCGAGCCGGCGTTCACTCGTACTGGCGGAGCCATTGATTTGTTTTGAAGAAGAAATGCCTCTCGATTATGCCGTCGCGGAACTCGAGCCTTTGGCTTTCCTGCTTGGCCGCTTGCTTGATCAATTGTGCGCACGGCTGACGGCGCGTTCGCTCGCCGCCAGCGCCATTCGCTTGCGATTCGATTTGGAGCGCTCTTCAGAAAATAATTCTCAATTCTTGGATGGCAAATCTTCTGGTGAGCCTGCGCTCGGCGTTTACGAAAAAGTTTTGAATTTGCCTGTGCCCATGCGCAATTCCAAAATGCTTCTGCGATTGCTTCGCCTGCAATTGCAAGCCAATCCTCCGAAAGCATCCATTGTAAAAATTTATCTCGCGGCTGATCCCGCGCGCCAGCGTTTCGCCCAGGGTGGCCTGTTTCTTCCCAGTTCTCCCGATCCGGAAAAATTGGAGTTGACCATTGCGCGCCTTACGAATCTGGTTGGTGATTCCCATATCGGTTCGCCCGAATTAGTAGACACGCACCGGCCGGGAGAATTTCGCATGAACCGGTTCACTCCTTCGCGCGATGAGTCACTGAAAAATCGCAAATCCAGCAAACCGGCCACGGGGCTTCGCGCCTTCAGGCCTTCGCTGCCGCTAAAAGTCGAATTGCGCGAAGGGTATCCAGCGCGCATTTCGTTTCGCGGTATGCGCGGAGAAGTGGTTGCAGCTTCCGGCCCGTGGCGTACTTCTGGGGATTGGTGGCAAGAAGATCCATGGCAGCACGACGAATGGGATCTTGAAATTCATTTTCGTTTTTCTCCGGCGATTCACCTGGAACACATCTCTACTCCATGCCCGCAACGCGGCCTCTATCGCATTTTTTACGACTCGCTTCGCGGCAATTGGTTTATGCGGGGAATTTATGACTGATCTGCGATGACTTACATCGAGCTTCATGCCTGCTCGGCATTCAGTTTTCTTGAAGGCGCTTCTTTGCCGGAAGAATTGGCGGGGGTGTGCGCGGATCTTGAAATTCCAGCCATGGCGCTGCTCGACCGCGACGGCGTTTATGGAGCGCCGCGCTTTCATCTTGCTGCGAAGAAAAATGCGCTTCGCGCCCACATCGGCGCGGAAGTCACATCCGCCGACGGCTGGCGCTATCCATTGCTCGTAGAAACGCGCGCAGGCTACCAGAATCTTTGCCGCCTCGTCACTCGCATGAAAATGGCGGCGCGCAAGGGCGAAGGTTGCGTTTCCGCGAAGGAAATCGCGGAAAAATCCGTGGGCCTTACCTGTCTTACGGGCGGCGAACAAGGGCCTCTCGCGCATGCGCTCGTCCACGGAGGAATCGTGCGCGGGATCGAATGCGTCGAGCAACTCGGCGAAATTTTCGGCCGCTACAATGTGTACGTAGAATTGCAGCGGCATTTCTCCCGCGAAGAAGAATCGCGCAATCAAGCCGCGCTGGAGATTGCGCGCAAATTACATTTGCCTTTGCTCGCAACCAATGGCGTCTCCCATGCGCAGACGCCGGCGCGCGAAGTTCTCGATATCTTCACGTGCATTCGCCACCATCGCACTCTCGAAACGGCGGGTCGCCTGCTCGCGCGCAATTCCGAACGCCATTTGAAAGCCTCCGCGGAAATGTCACGGTTGTTTGCGGATCTTCCCGAAGCCATCGTTAACACGCAGATTCTTTCCTCGCGTTTGCAATTCACTTTGAATGATTTGGGTTACCAGTTCCCGAAATATCCCGTGCCACAGGGCGAATCGCAAATGAGTTTTCTGCGCCACCGCACACACGAAGGAATGATCCACCGTTACGGCGCGGGCGATGAACGTGCGCGTCTCCAAATTGACCGCGAGTTGGCGTTAATCGGAAAACTCGACCTTGCCGGATATTTTCTGATCGTTTGGGACATCGTGCGTTTCTGTCGCGAACAAAACATTCTGGTTCAAGGCCGCGGCTCCGCAGCCAATAGCGCTGTCTGCTATTCACTTGGAATCACCGCCGTCGATCCCGTGGGCATGGATCTTCTCTTTGAACGTTTTCTTTCCGAGGAGCGCGGCGAATGGCCGGACATCGATCTCGATCTGCCGAGCGGTGATCAGCGCGAACGGGCCATTCAATATGTCTACGAGCGCTACGGAAAATTGGGTGCGGCTATGACGGCCAACGTCATCACGTATCGCGGACGCTCCGCAGCACGCGAGATTGGCAAAGTTCTCTCGTTTGATCCCGAAACTTTAGGCCGCCTGGCTGGCCTTGTCGGCGCCTGGGAATATAAAGACGATAACGACACGCTGGCGCGCCAATTCCGCGATGCTGGCCTTGATCCATGCCATCCGCGGATTCGCAAATTTTTGGAGCTTTGTCTTGCTGTTCAGGATTTGCCCCGCCATTTGGGCCAACATTCCGGTGGAATGGTCGTTTGCCAGGGCCAGCTTGATTCCGTGGTGCCGCTCGAGCCCGCGACAATGCCGGGCCGTGTAGTCGTGCAGTGGGACAAAGAAGATTGCGCCGATATGGGCATCGTGAAAGTCGATCTGCTCGGCTTGGGGATGATGGCTGTGCTCGAAGATTCGCTGAAAATTATTCGCGACGATTATGGCGAGGAAATTGACCTCGGCCGTCTACCCGCGAATGATCCGACTGTTTACGGTGCCTTGCAAAAAGCGGACACCGTGGGCATGTTTCAAATCGAAAGCCGCGCGCAAATGTCGTGCCTTCCGCGCCTGCGACCAAAATGCTTTTACGACATTGTGGTGCAGGTTGCGATCATTCGCCCTGGGCCGATCGTCGGCAAAATGGTTCATCCTTATTTGAAACGCCGCCAGGGACGCGAATCTGTGGAATGCCTTCACCCTTCACTCGAACCCGTTCTCGCGCGTACTCTGGGCGTGCCGCTCTTTCAAGAGCAACTGCTGCGCATGGCCATGATCACCGCTGGCTTTACGGGAGGTGAAGCGGAAGAACTGCGCCGCGCCTTCGGTTTCAAACGCTCCGAAGCGCGCATGAAAAACATCGAGAAAAAACTTCGCCGCGGCATGGACAAAAACGGAATCGCTACGGAAATTCAACAGAAAATCGTGCAATCCATCACTTCATTCGCACTCTATGGATTTCCCGAATCCCATGCCGCGAGTTTTGCGCTTCTTGCCTATGCCAGCGCTTATCTGAAATGCCATTACCTCGGCGCTTTCACGGCTGCACTTTTGAATAATCAGCCGATGGGTTTTTATCATCCCGCGACGATCGTCAAGGATGCCCAGCGTCACGGCCTGAAAATCAGGCCGATCGACGTGACTTGCTCGGACTGGCTGTGCACGCTCGAAAAATTTCAGAAGAACGGCGCCCAAGATTTGGCTTTGCGCCTGGGCCTGCGTTTCGTCAAAGGCTTGCGCGCCGAAATCGCCGAAGAAATTGTCCTCCAGCGCGCCGTTCAATCGTTTGCCTCGATTGAAGATCTGAAACTCCGCATTCCCGCAATCCATAAATCCGAACTTGCGGCTCTCGCGGAAATTGGCGCCTTGAATTTCATCGAAGGCCAGCGCAATGCGGATGGCGAGAATCGCCAAACCATCCATCGTCGCGATGCCTTGTGGCAGATCGAACGCGCCGCGCGGCGACCAGGAGCATTATTCAAAACACTCGACACGGAAACCGAGAAATCGGAAGAACGATCGAGCGTCAAATCAGGAAATTCCCGTCCTGCAATCGCGCTGGGAGCCTCCGCTGGCTCGCCTCTTGCTCCCATGAGCGTCGAAGAAAGACTGATTGCCGACTTTCGCGGCACGGGTATGACTGTAGGCCCACATCCCCTCGCCTACCATCGCGCGGAATTGAAACGGCGAGGTATTCGTTCTGCTATCGAGCTGGAGCGCCTTCCTCATGGCACCCACGTTCGCTTCGCCGGAGCAGTAATAGCGCGCCAGCGGCCCGGAACCGCGAAGGGTTTTGTGTTTCTCAGCCTGGAAGATGAAACCGGGATCGCCAATGCAATCATCAGGCCGCAGCTTTTCGAGCAGGATCATACCGTAGTCGTCCATCACCAATTTCTGCTGATTGAAGGAAAGCTCCAAAATCAGGACAATGTCGTTTCGGTCAAAGTCGAAAGCGTTCAACCCTTGACTCTTACCCGTGCCGAAACCACTTCCCACGATTTTCACTGATCACCAGCCACAGCACACATCTGGCTCCCTGGCGTCTTCCAAAATCCTGACGCGGCCCCTAGAAAAAGAAATTGCGTTTGCGCCAAAACATTCTTGACACGAGGATATTTCCTCGCCGATAGTGAGTGCGCATCTCGCATTTCTATGACGCAAAGTTCAAGCAACCATACTCGCCGAGCCCTGCTGAAAACTCTCGGTATCGGCAGCGGCGCCTTCGCATTCAGCTATTTCGCCGGAGCAAGCGCCTTTGCGCAGCAACAGCCCTCCGCAGCAAAGCGTCTTTCGCCATTCACGGGTCCGGGAGCAAATCCGTACTGGAACTCCGTCGGACCAATGGCCACCTATCCGCAAAAAGCGCCCTTGGTTTTGCTCACCGACCGCCCCGTGCAACTCGAAACGCCACGCCATTATTTTCTCGACCCGATCACGCCCAACGACGCATTTTTTATTCGCTGGCATCTCGAAAGCATTCCGAACGAAGTGGATCTTTCGTCGTGGAGACTGCGCGTTGAGGGCAACGTCAACAAGCCGCTCGAGCTCACTTTTTCCGACCTGTTGCACAAATTCAAGCCCGCCACGTTCGCCGCGGTCAATCAATGCTCCGGCAACAGCCGCAGCCGCTTCGGGCCGCGCGTCGCGGGAGGCCAATGGGGCAATGGCGCGATGGGCTGCGCGCGATGGACAGGGGTGCATTTTCGCGAGCTTCTCGACATGGCTGGCGTGAAAAGCGGATCCGTGCAAGTCCAGATGCAAGGCCTCGAGCGCGGCAAGGGTCCGAAGGGCATGCCTTCCTATGAATTCAAGAAATCGCTCGACCTCAGCAATCCTGTTCTCGACGAATGCATCGTTGCCTACGCCATGAACGGCGAACCGTTGCCGATGCTCAATGGTTTTCCCGTTCGCCTGATCGTCCCCGGGTATTTCGCGACCTATTGGGTGAAGTGCCTCACGGACGTCCGCGTTCTCGACAAGCCCGATGAAAATTTCTGGATGGATCCAGCGTATCGTGTTCCAGATACGCCGCGAGGCACCACGACGCCCGCCGATGTGGCAGCAGGCAAAGTAAAAATGATTCCCATCGCGCGCATGCCCGTGAGGTCGTTCATCGTTTCTCCCGATGGTGCAACGAAAATCCCGGCAGGGTTGCCAGTGACTGTGCGGGGCACTTCCTTGAGCGGCTTTGGCAGCATCGCGAAAGTCGAGTTTTCCGATTCCGCGCGGGGCGGCTGGCGCGAAGCGAAACTTGGCGAGGACCTTGGCCGTTACGCGTTTCGCATATGGGAATGCGAGTGGACGCCGGAAAAACCCGGCAAGTATTCTCTTGCCGTGCGCGCTACCGATGAGAAGGGTAACGTGCAGCCTGACGAAGGAGTCTGGAATCCCGGAGGATATCTCTGGAATAAAATCGAGCGCCAGGAAATCGTTGTGGGAGATGCGGCGTGAACCTCGGGACAAGGAAAAGACCGATGCTCTTGGTTTTGCTGACCGGCATTTGCGTTCTCGCGGTCGGCGCAATTTATGCCGATCTCGAAATCGGCTATTACACAGCGGAGAATCTCGGCCGACTCGCGCAGCCAGCCCCGCTGCGCCTTCGCCCCAACGGAGTTTATAGCGTTGCCGCTTATCCGCTGTACGCGCCACAATTAGTTCCTGGCACTGGCCGCCAGGACGCGGCTGCCTACTGCAAGACTTGCCACACGCCCAGCTACATCACCATGCAGCCTCCACTTCCCGCGGCGATTTGGAAAGTCGAAGTTGACAAAATGGGCAAAGTATTCGGCGCGCAGATACCCACGGACTCTCAAGCCCGCATCCTTCAATACCTCGATGCGCATTACACACCCAAAACTCGCAAGCGCTGACATTTCGACATTTGCTCGGTCGGGTATATACTCCCGCGTTCTGACTGAAATACATATTCAAGGGAGCCTCCCATCGTGCGCCATTCTCGCGGTATCTCTAAATCGCTTGTTATTTTCTTCGCTTGCCTTTCGTTTGCTTTCGCCGCTGCCACACCTGGGCGCGCGCGCGCGCAGCAAGTCAACCCGGACCTCTACAACGGAATGCGCTGGCGCGAAATCGGGCCGTACCGTGCCGGACGCGTCACGGCGGTTGCAGGCATTCCCGGAAAGCCCGCGATTTATTACATCGGGACTCCCGGCGGCGGCGTCTGGAAGACGACCGATGGCGGAACGGTGTGGAAACCGATTTTTGACGCGGAGCACATTGCTTCGATTGGCGCCGCCACGCTCGCGCCCTCCGATCCGAACATCATTTACGTCGGCACGGGCGAGCAAACGCAGGGCAACGGCGTCTACAAATCCACGGACGCAGGCGCGACTTGGACGAACATCGGCCTGACTGACACGCATTTCATCAATTCCCTTCTCGTCGATCCGCGGAATCCCAATATCGTTCTTGTCGGCGTGATGGGCGACGCCACGGCCAGCGAAAATCGTGGCGTTTACAAATCCACCGACGGCGGCAAGACGTGGAAGAAAGCTTTGTACAAGGACGACATGACAGGCATCGCGGATATGGTTCTCGACCCGAATAACCCGCGAGTCGTTTACGCCGCGCTCTGGAAACCCGGCGCGCGCGTCTTTTTTCCGCCAAGCGGAAAACCTGCGCCCGGACCCGACGCTTGGATTTACAAATCCACGGACGAAGGCTCGACGTGGAAAATGCTCGACGGCGATGGAATGCCCTCGAAAAAATGGGGACGTACGGGACTTGCCGTCGCCCCGGGCGATCGTGGCCGCCGCGTATTCGCCATCACCAGCGAGGGCCTGTACCGTTCGGACGACGCCGGCACAAACTGGCGCCAAATTACCAAGGATCCTCGCGTCGTAGGCAACGGCTATTTCAGCCGCGTGTTCGTCGATCCGAAAAATCGAGACGTAGTTTACGTGATGCAGACGTGCACTTACCGCTCGACTGACGGCGGCGTGAATTTCACCGCGTTCAAAGGCGCGCCCGATGGCGATGACTATCACGTTTTGTGGATTGATCCCGCCAACAGCGACCGCATGATTTTGGGCGTCGATCAGGGCGCGACGATCAGCGTGGACGGCGGCAAGTCGTGGACGCCCTGGTACAACCAGCCGACTGGCCAGCTCTATCATCTTTCCGCCGACAATCAATTCCCCTACGTGATTTATGCCTCGCAACAGGATAGCGGCACAGTAGCAATTCCCAGCCGCAGCGACTTCGGCCGCATACGGAATCGCGATGTTTTTTCTCCGGCGGGATATGAATTTGGCTACATTGTCGCCGATCCTCTTCATCCGTATTTGGTTTATTCCGACGGCGCGCCAGGCACGATTGTGCGCCTCGATCGCAGGACAAATCAGATCGTTGACGTTTTTGAACGCGGCACGAAATACCGATCTTCCGGAAACGCTCCACTGCTATTTTCGCCTCAGGATCCACACACTCTGTACTACGGCTCGCAGTATGTGCTTCAAACAACAGATGGAGGAATGAACTGGCGCGAGGCGAGTCCGGATCTGACGGTGCGGCCCAAGGAAGAAAGTAAGGAGAATGCAAAAGAAAAACAGACGCCGGTGAATCCGCGAAATAAAGTGATCACTGCGCTTTCACCTTCGCCCGTTTCCGCCGATGTTATGTGGGCTGGAACAGACAACGGCCTGATACAGGTGACGCGAGACGCCGGCGCAAGATGGCAAGATGTTTCCACGCCGGGCCTAAATGCCCAAACCCAAATCAGCATTATCGACGCCTCGCACTTCGATGCCGCCACGGCATATGTCGCTGTTAACAAGTTCCACGATTCTCACGCCTACTTCTATCGCACGCGCGACTACGGCAAAACGTGGCAATCCATCTCGGCCGGATTCCCCGACTACGGCATTGCTCGCGTCATCCGTGAAGATACCAAGCGAAAAGGTTTACTGTACGCCGGAACTGAAACGGGCGTCTTCGTTTCCTTCGACGATGGTGATCACTGGCAATCGTTGCAGCTTAATTTGCCGACGTGCTCGGTTCGAGATTTAATCGTTCATGGCGATGATCTCGCCATCGCAACTTATGGCCGGTCGCTGTGGATTCTCGACGATGTAACTCCGCTCCGGCAGGAGAGCGAAAAAGTCACGAGCGCTGACGCATTCCTCTATCGGCCGCAAGCCACCATTCGCGTGCGCTGGAATAACGATCAGGACACGCCGCTGCCGCCCGAAGTTCCCGCGGGCCAGAATCCCCCTGACGGCGCGTTCATTGATTACTATCTGAAATCTGTTCCGCAGGGCGACATTACGCTAGCAATCTCCGACTCTCAAGGAAACCTTATCCGCAAATATACAAGCGCGGCACCCGAGCCCATGAAGCTCAAGCCAGAGGCAGTGCCGGAATATTGGTTCGCGCCTCCCACCGTCCTGCCTAAAAATGCCGGAATGAATCGCTTCGTCTGGAACCTGCGTTATCCGCATCCGGCGAACCTAAGCTATGCGCTTTTCAACGAGCGTGAAAAGTCGGTCGCATTCTACGGCACCGAGGATGCTGTCCCCGGTGTGACGCCGCGATTCCAGCCGCTCGGACCCCAAGTTGTTCCGGGCGACTATCAACTGGCGCTTACCGTAAATGGCCAGACATACCGGCAGACGCTTCACATTGTGAAAGACCCGCGAGTAAACGTCTCGCAATACGATTACTCCGCGCAATTTAACTTGCTCAGGCGAGTGACTCGCCAAATGTCCATCAGTTATGACGCATTCAGCGCGCTCGCCCCCCTGCAGCAAGCTCTCGCCGACCGGCTGAAGAGTCTCCAGGCGAATGCTCAAGCCAAGGACGACCTTAAAGTACTTGAAGACTACGAAAAGAAGTTCGGTGCAATTGAAGAGGGCACATTTGCCGCTCCTGGCTTTGGGGGCGTGAACTCCGGACTGACTCAAATTCTCTATGCTGAGGATACGGGCGACGGACGGCCGTCAGAATCAGTTCGGGCCGCTGTAACAGAGACATGCCAGACGTTGACGAAGGATTTTGACGCGTGGCGCAAATTCGATGCGGACGATTTGCCTGCGCTGAATACCCTGTTGCAGAAAGACAGGCTCGCTGCGCTGCCGTCTGCGACGCTGAATGCCCCGGCGTCCGGGTGCGGCCACTAGCGGAAACGACATTCGATAGAAAATCAATTCTGCTGCGGATGCGCGCCGATTACGGGTGCCTGCAGGGCAAGCACGCGCCGGATCTCTTCGTCCCACACGGGCCATTCGTGCTTGCCCGGCACTTCAGCATATCGGTAGGGCATCTTAAGCTGCGCGAGCAATGTGACGAATTCGCGGTTCTCGCCGAGCAGACTGTCGCCCCATCCAATCGCGAGATAGAGCTGCGGACAATTCTCCGGCGTGAGCTTGCGAATCAGCAGAAACGGATCTTCGCCGTTGCGCGCAGGATTCTTTGCGGGTCCAAAATCGTCTGAAAGTGTCTTTCGTACGCCCGGATTCTCTTTTATGGTTTGCTTATTCTTCGTCACCGGTTTGTCCCAACGCGCCATGTTCGCGCTGGCCACAACACCGCTCAGACTCGCCACAGCTGCAAACATTTCATGGTGCTTCAGTCCCAGGAACATCGCCCCGTAGCCGCCCATCGATAAACCCGCAATGGCACGTCCCTGGCGTGAAGCAATTGTCCGATAATGCGCGTCAACGTACGGAATCAAGTCCTCAAGGATGTAATTCTCCCACTGCATTTTAGGATCAACGTAGTTATTCACATACCAGCCGTTTTCCCCTTCCGGCATCACGATGATTTCTTCATACGGCTTCGCGTAATCAACGATGTGCGTCTTTTCGCACCAGTCCGAGTAGTGGCCGGTGTAACCGTGCAACAGATAAAGAACCGGAAAACGGCGGTCGTTCGCCGTGTAATCGCGCGGCAGGATGATATTGAATTTCACCGCTGTACCGCCCAAGTGCGCGGCTTGGAGTTCCTCTGTTTTGCAACCGGCGGAATTCCCCGCCGGGGTTTGTACCGTGTGCGCCTGCGCCTCCACGGCGCAAACAAGCAGCAAACCGCATATCCGCGCGGTCCTAAATCTTCTCATCGATGGAAATCTCCTCTCATCGGTAAAGCAGGCTAACACAAAAGTCGCGTCGCGAAGGAATTGGCGTTCCGGTAGAATATTCCCGCGAACCAACAAACAATCTGTATAGCCACGACGATCAAAGCAAAAAGGACGAAATGACCGAACCACGCACCGGGCATCCGTTTTATCTCTACGACGCAATTCACCAGCAACCGGGTCTCGTGCGGCGCATGATTAGCGAACGCGCTGACCTAGTTACAAAAGCCGCGCGTGCTGCCGCGGAAAAAGACCGTCTTTGGATCGTCGGCATCGGCAGCTCACTCTATACGGCTGAGATCGCGGAGTACTTTTTTCGCCACCTCACCGGCGGTCGCGCCGATATTCGCGTCGGGCAGTCGTTCGAGTTTGTCTTCTATCCGCCCGTGCTCGCTAAGCGTGACGCTGTCATCGTCCTTTCCCACACAGGAATCACGAAGTGCACCGTCGACGCCCTGGAATTTGCCCGCCGCGCCGGCGCGCTCACGATTGCCATTTCGGGAGAAAACGAAGGCGAAGCCATGCACTCCGCCGATTTCCTGATACCCACGTGCGAGCAAGAAGTTTCTTTCGCGTATACGAAAAGTCTTACTTCGGCCCTGGCGCGTCTCGCGTCATTCTCCATCGCATTCGCGGAAATTCGCGGCGAGAAAAATTCGGTCGCAAAAAATTTGCTAAACCGCATTCCTGACTTGATGCAGCAAGCGCTCGACCTTGAAGCAAGAATGAAAGACCTGGCGCGAAACATCGCTGAGCGCCGCCGGATTGTTCTGATTAGCTCGGGGCCGAATTGGCCGATGGCACGCGAGATCGCCCTGAAAATCAAGGAAACGAGCTTCGCGCCCGCCGAAGGCGAACAGACCGAGCAGCTCCGGCACGGCCCCTTCTCCGAAATCGACGAACGCATGACCCTCATTGCTCTCTTCGCTGGCGGCCTTGCTGACGAACGTACGCGCATGATCGTTCGTGCTGCGGGCGAAACCGGAGCACATCGAATCGTGTTTCATGTTCCCGCGGCCCAGCCAGACGATTCGGCCGATGATTGGGTCGCTATTCCAGCAGTGGAAGAATGGCTCTCGCCTTTTGTATTCCTCGTGCCTCTGCAATTGCTAACGTATTTCCTCGCCCTCGCGCGCGGCACCAATCCCGACCACGGGCGCCTAGAGCAGGCCGCACACGCTCGGGCTCGAAAAATTTACAAGTATTAAACTGGATTTGCTTGGCTGCTTGGAGGCCTAGCCGAACAGGCCATCTGGCCAGTTAGCTGACACGCGCCCCGCTCCCGTGTTGCGAGTCACCACTCTGCCATTGCGTGTAAAATCGTTGCAACGCTCGTCCTGGGAGGCTTAACTGGTGCGACGAACGATTGCTTTTCTTTTCGCTGCTTCTCTGTTGTTAGCTACAGGCGTGTTCGCGCGCGTGCATACGACCAGAATAGGCGGCACCATCTCCGCGCCAAACGGCAGACCCGCAGTCGGCGTGCAAGTCATGGCCGAACGCTCCGATGGTTCTCTTCCGCTCGCGACACGCACCGATTCGCACGGCCATTTCCTATTTAGGTTTGTTCCGCCCGGCCTTTACGACATTCGCGCATCGGACAAGAGCGCTGCCTCCGTCTGGAAGCACAACCTCGTTGTGCATTCACGGAAAGAAACTGTGGTAAATCTTCGCCTTATGTGGACGAAATATCCGCAACGGACTCTGCCGCCGCACTCCAATTGAGCGTCTGTTCATAATGCGAAGGAGCCTCGGGAACCACGGAAGTCGGCAATAAGTCATTGTTTTTCAATGCAGTACTATTGTCGAAGTACCATGCTGCTGAACCTCAAGAGTCATTGTTCCATTCCGGACGCTTTCTTACCATGAATCGTGCGGGTTGGGGACGTGCTGCGGGGACGACGGCTCCAAAAGGAGCCGGGGCCGATTCCAACCCGATCGAGCCCGCGCGCCGGCGTTTCCCCCATCTTGACCCCCGCCGGCAGCGGGACTTATCTGTGACACCTTCAGTGCCGCGCGTTTGCGGACCGCCTTTGGTCGCCTGGTTGCTTCTTAATGCGGTGTGCCGACCATCGCCTTACTTTATCGAAGAGAAATAAGCAACATGCCATCGCCCAGTTCGCTTCCGGTGCCATTCGGAGGTGACACATGAAAGCAAAACCGTGCATTCCCCCGATTGTTAACTTCGCTCTTGTCGTGGCAATCATGCTCGCGATCACAAATTCCGCCCCTGCTGCGGAACTGCATCAGAAAACAGCCGCCGCCTTCGATCATTACGTCGCGCTTTCCGAAACAAAAATTGACGCGTCACTCAACGATAACCGGGGCTTCCTGTGGGCTGATCGCCTGCCGCCCGAGCAGCGCGCCACCATTCTCGCGCGTTTGAGTGCGGGCCATATTGTGATTGAACGCGCGGAAACGCTTGAAAATGGCAAGACTATCGCTATTCCCGGCGGGCTTATCCACGATTGGATTGGAACTGTGTTCATTCCCGGCGCAACATCGCGACAAACCCTCGCACTTGTCGAAGACTACGACCACCAATCTGAATACTACCGGCCACGCGTGCTTGCGTCGAAAATTCTCTGGCATGAAGGGAATGATTACCGCGTGTATTTGCGGCTGTACGAGAAAAAGGTTCTGACGTGCGTGCTCGACACCCGGCACGACGTCCATTACTCCATCATCGACCAGTCGCACGCATGGAGCCGCTCGCGCAGCACGCAGATCCGCGAAGTAGCTGCGTGGGGAAAACCGGGTGAAGGCGATCTTCCCGCCGGCCATGATGATGGTTATCTCTGGCGCATGAATACGTACTGGCGGTTCGAGCAGAAAGATGGCGGAACGTACGTTGAGTGCCGGTCGATTTCGCTGACGCGAGATATTCCCAAAGGCGTGGGCTGGTTGATCAGCGGATACGTCGAAAGCATTCCGCGCGAGTCTCTGGAATTCACTCTCGACACCACAAAGAAGGTGCTCACGAACGGCGAAAATCCTCATTAAACGAAATCGTCACGCAGCGCCGGATCGCTCCCAAGAGACGCTGACGAAAGATTGAGCGTTCACAGCAGGGACAATCAGAAAGTTGTAGCCGCCAAGAAAATATCGGGAAATCCATTCAGGTCGTTGGTGACGAGATTGCTTGCCGCGGAGTAGAAGGAAACTACGTGTCCTGCGCTGCTGATCACGGGATCGAGCGATGCCCCATTCCCGGGCGTTTTTGTGGCCGCTACGCTTACCAGTGCCGTGCTCGGCTTGCAACCGGCAGCCCCATTGATGCACGTGTTATACACGTAGACATTCTCGAGACCGTTCAAATTTGCCGTCGACAAATTGCTGGCTTGCGACGCAAATGCGATAAATTGCCCAGAATTACCGAGGCTAGGATGCTCGCTCAACGCATTTGCAGGTGTGGCATTATCCGGGGCCAATGAAACAATCATAGTTTTCGTCGAGCATCCTGTCGCGATTCCCTGGCAAGTATCTCGCAAGTAAATTTCCGGGACGCCTCCCGAAGTCGCTCCCAAATTCGATGCGCTTGACGCGAATGCCACGAACCGACCGTCCGGCGTCATGGTTGGTTCCGCGCTCGGACCATCCGCGAAAGTTGTTCCATCCGGCGTCGAAATCAACCGAGCGGAAGAAGCGGTGCAGCCTTTCGTAATTCCAATGCAGTATCCGACGCGATAAATTTCCGCCGTCCCGCCTGAGCCCGTAACAAGATTCGTCGCTGTCGATGTAAACGCGACAAATTGCCCTCCATTCTTGCTGGTCTCGACCACAGGCTGCGAACTCGATCCGTCTGCAGGCGTCACGCCGTCGGTCGCAACTGAGACAAGCATAGTTGCCGCCTTGCACGCTGGCCCAGCGGCGAGGCATGTGTCCCTCAAGTAGACCTCCGACACTCCCGTTGTCGCTCCCGCGACCAAATTCGTTGCCGTCGAAGTGAATGCGATAAACCGGCCATCCGGGCTCACGGAAGGCTGGCTCGCCGCGCCCAGCGCTGGCGTAATGCCGTCGGAGCCAACCGAAACCAGACTGACCGTCGGCGTGCATCCCGTGGCCACGCCCGCACAGGGGTTCGCAGCGAAGATCTGCGGTGTCGTTCCGTCAAAACTGAATCCTGAAACCAAGTCCGTTGCCAGTGAGCTGAACGCCACAATAGTCCCGGCCGACGACACTGCCGGTTCCGAGCTCGGTCCGTTGGCTACGATTCCGGCTGGATCCAGGTCGACCAAAATCTCTTTGGGCGTGCATGACGACGTCACGCCCAGGCACGTATCGCGAAGAAAGATGTTGGACGCGCCGTTGGTGATGGGATTCGGAGGCGGGTTTGTCGTTGTGGTTTCCATCAGATTTGTCGATGAGGAAGTAAACGCCACAAACCGACCGGTCGCATCCATGGCCGGACCCGCGATGGAAGGAGCGCTGACTCCATCATTGGCTTGTGCTCCATCCGTTGCAACGTCCGCCAGCTCAGGCAATCCTGCACCTGCGTTGGATGGCACGACCGAGAAAAACAGCGCCGCCGAAGTCCCGCCACCAGGAGTTGGGTTCACGACCTCCACAGGATAGGTGCCCGCCGCGGCCAGATCTCCGCTGGCAAGTTGCGCGGCGACTTCTGACGTGCTGCCAAATGTCGTCGGCCTGCCGCTGCCGTTTACCAGCACTTGGCTTGCTGAATCGAAACCGCTCCCCGAAATCCGCAGCGAAGCACTCGTTGTAGTTCCGGCCACTACCACGGAAGGAGAGACGGAAGTGACCACTGGGTTAGGATTCACTACATTCAGCAAAATCACGTTCGAGACACCACCTCCCGGCGGCGTTACACCCGACGCGGGCGGGTTCAACACGGCGATCCGCAATGTGCTTGCCGTTGTTACATCTGACGACTGGAGATCCACCGTAAGTACGGCGCCGCTGGTGAAGTTAGTTTGGCGATTGGCTCCGTTCACTGTCACGAGCGATGTGGGCACAAAGTTCGCGCCATTGATCGTAAGATTCGCGGATTGCCCCGCGGGAATACTAGTCGGTGTAATCGACAAAATGGAGGGAACGGGCGATGGTGTGGCCGTCACTGTCAGGTCGACCGTCTGCGAAGTCCCACCGCCCGGCGCAGGCGTGGTTACTCCCACGCTGATGGTTCCTGGCGTGGACACGTCGCTGGGATTCACGATCGTCGTCATCGTGGCAGGACGCAGAAAGATCGTTTGCCGCGGCGCGCCGTTGAAAGTAATTGTAGAACTGGGCGCAAACCCAGAACCCGTCACTGTTAATGTGAATGTGACCGAGTTCTCTGGCACACTGGAAGGTGACAGCGAACTAACGGCGGGCACGGGCAGATTGATAACTCCCCCACAGGAGGAAAGCAAAATCAGCGCCACCACCAGCATTCCCGCAGAAATCTTCGTCCGTCGACTCAATTCTTCTGTCCTCAATTATGGCCTAGTATTTTTATGCCCCGATATTGGCTGGAAGCCTGCAGCAACGGTGTCTTCCGGTACCGCGGCAAACAGAAAGACTACTAGAGATGGCCGCCCCTAGCAATCGGGATGTCCGGTGCGACTGGAAATTTCGACGGCAAGGACACCCCAAAGGGCCCGGCGACCGGCACTGTTAGCAACTACGCTCCCGAATTACATATTTGACTTCCATAGTTCGTATTTTCTAATTAACCTCCGCAGCGGACACAGCCAATGATGGCTCTATCCTCTTCTCTTTCAGAGCTTTCAGAATGTCCATTAGGATGGTGCTTTTGGATTTAGGGTTGCTAATAAGCAGACTCAGTGAGTCCAGCGCAAGCTTAGGCGGCGCGCCTTTTCCAGTCTTGCACTCCCCGGGGTGTGGAGTGTCGCGCGCTAAATACGAGCAATTTTCGGTTGGCAATAGATTCCAAGGAGGAATCATGCAGAAACAGAAAGCAGGCGGGCACAAATTCTCTTTTCTCGCCTTCGTGGTTCGTTCGGCAGCGGTTGTCGTGTTTCTCGCAGCGCTAAGCGCCGTCGCGCTAGCGCAATCGACGGCGACGCTCCAGGGTACGGTAACAGACACTTCCAATGCCGCAGTACCCAACGCGAAAATTGTCGTTCACAATCAAAGCACGGGCGTCGATCGCGCCACGCAAACCGATCAGTCGGGCAGTTATCTTGTCTCGGGTCTCCCCCCTGGCGTTTACCAAGTCACGATTAGTTCAAGTGGATTTCAAATGTCGGTCATCAAGGACCTCACGCTCGAGGTTGCCACCACCGTCACGGAAAACGTGCAACTAAACGTGGGCCAGGTTACACAGGAAGTCACGGTCACCGGCGGCACGCCGCTGGTGGACACGAGCAACGCCACTGTGGGCCAAGTCATCAACCAACGTACCGTGCAGGAGATTCCCTTGAACGGCCGCCATTTCGTAGACCTTGGCCTATTGGTTCCGGGAACCGTTACGCCACCTCAAAATGGTTTCCTCACTGCACCTCTTCGCGGCCAGGGATCCTTCGCCATTGATACCGCAGGACAGCGCGAAGACACCACAAACTGGATGATCAACGGTATCAACCTCAGCGACGAAGTGCAGAATCAGATCACCTTCCAGCCGTCGATCAACACCGTATCGGAATTCAAGATCGACAATTCGACTTTCCCGGCCGCGTACGGCCGCAACTCCGGCGCGATTGTGAATATCGCGACGCGCTCCGGAACGAATGAGTTCCACGGTGAGGTGTTCGAGTTTCTCCGCAACAGCTACTTCGACGCGCGAAACTTTTTCAATCCAACAAAGACTTCGACGGGCGTGCCTATCCAGCAGTCGCCATTCATTCGCAATCAGTTCGGCGCATCCGCCGGCGGGCCGATCAAGAAAAACCGCGCGTTTTTCTTCCTCAACTACGAAGGTACGCGCCAGCGGCAGGCCATCAGCCTTACCTCCCACACGCTGAGCCCAGCCGATCAGGTCCAAGTTGCAGCCACGAGCGACCCGGCCATTCAAAAAATCGCCGCCCTCTTACCTGCGGCAAACGCTGTCGGGACGGGCAATCCGACCGACCCCACCACGTTCAACGGCTTCGTCGGCGGCACAACCGCCCCAGTGAATATCGACCAGGGCAGCGGCGATATCAGTGTGACGCTGAACGATGACAATCGCCTTCACGGCTACTACAACATCCAGCAGGATCTTCGTCAGGAGCCGACGCTGCAGGGCAACAACCTGCCGGATTGGGGCGACACGCGCGCATCCCGGCGTCAGGTCATGACCCTTGAAGAAGAGCATATCTTCGGGCCTAGTTTGACGAACGAAGCGCGGCTTGGGTATAACCGCATCCACATCACGTTCGCGCCTAACCGCGCTTTGAATCCGACGACTTTGGGGATCAATGACGGTACGACCACCGCCATCGGCTTGCCGCAGATCAATGTGTCCGGATTTTTCAACATTGGCGGCCCGGCCGGTTTCCCACAGGGCCGCGGCGACACTACCGTGGCGTTCAGCGACACGGTGCGTTACCTCCGCGGAAATCACTCGTTCGCGTTTGGTGGCGAGGTTCGCCGGTTCTATAACAACAACTTTGCATTGACGCCGGGCTCGTTCACTTTCACGAGCGTAAGTAACTTCATCAACGATCAGGCTGGTTCTTTCGCAACAAATTTGGGGAATGGCGCCAGCAAGATTCTCGAGCCCGCCTTTGGGCTGTTCGTGCAGGATAGTTACAAGCTGCGCCCGAATTTCACTCTTGAGCTGGGCCTGCGCTACGACGATAACCAGACCTTGTCGGATGCCCAGAACCGCTTTGTCATCTTTGATCCGGCCAGTGTCAGCTTAGTGCAAGTGGGCACCAATGGCGTCAGCCAGCCTTACAACGCCAACAATAAAAACTTCCAACCGCGCGTCGGGTTTGCTTGGGATCCATGGGGCGACGGCAAAACCGCCCTTCGCGGCGGCTATGCCATTCTGACGGATCAGCCGGTTTCCGGAATTGTGACTGGGCTTACGACGAATCCGCCGTTCGGCGATCCGATCTCGTTTAACGGTACGATCAGTATGACCAACGCGCTAGCCACTGCCGGTCCGTCCGGACTTTCGCCTAACACGATTTTCCGGAACTTCCGCAACCCGTACGTCCAGTCATGGAGCTTGACCTTCCAGCGTCAGGTCGCTGAGACGCTCGGATTTCAGGTCGGCTACATCGGTTCAAAGGGCACGCATCTGCGCTTGCCGAACAATTTGAACGAGCCGTTCATCGGCCAGCTAATCGAGGGTTCTAATCCCGCGCCAAACAGGCCTTTTTCGGCTCTTTCTTCCTCGAGCCCGATTGATCCTGGGACTGCGCTGGGAAATATCAACGAAGTTGATTCAAGCGGCAATTCCAATTACAAAGCCCTGTGGATCACCGCGAATAAGCGTTTCGCGCAGGGGCTCCAGTTCAACGCGTCCTACACGTACTCGAAATCGTACGACTACAATTCACTCAACGGGAACCCAGTCGAAGACAGCGCCAATCCGCGCCTGAATTACGGGCCGTCCGACTTTGACGCTCGGAACCGATTCGTGATTAATGCCGTCTATGATCTTCCGTTCAAGGGCAATCGCCTGGTGTCGGGATGGGAAATTGCCGGTATTTCGCAGGCGCAGTCCGGCAATCCCCTTTCGGTTATTTATAACGACTCGACGCCGACGGGGGGCTTCGTACTTTTCCCCGACGCGAGTGCGGTGCTCCAAACGACGGGCAATCCGGCTCAGTGGATCGCGAACCCGGGTGTCTTGTCCGCGCCACGGATTCCGAATCCGGACACGAGCTCGACATCAACTGGAGGCTTTATTTATCACTTCGGCAACCTCGGCCGGAACACAGTGATTGGTCCGGGGTTCGTGAATACGGACTTCTCACTCATCAAGCACACAAAAATAACGGAGCGGATTAATTCGGAGTTCCGTGCCGAGTTCTTCGACATCTTCAATCATCCGAACTTTGGCAACCCGAACCTCACGTTCCCCAGCTCGACGTTCGGCGAAATCACCAGCACGCGTTTCCCGACCGGCGACTTCGGCTCGTCGCGTCAGATCCAGCTCGCGTTGAAGCTGGAGTTTTAGATCAAACGTCGGTAACAAATAGAGTGACCGGGCGAGGCACACAGCGATGTGGCCTCGCCCTTTTTTACTGGGGATGTTTAGTTGAGGCGGGATGTTCTGGCTTATTTCAAGTACGTCCGCACGATCTCAATCACGTCGTCCGCGGCTTCTTCCGAAGATTTGGTCTTTCGCGGCATGTGGTTGCGGATGTGGTCTTCCAAAAGCTCTCCCATCAGACTGTTGATCGAACCCCGCGCGGCTGCTAGTCGCTGAAGCAGATCAGCGCAGGCAACATCTTCCTCCAACGCCCGCTGCACCGCCCCCAGCTGGCCCACAACTTTTTTGGTACGGTTGATGAGGTCTAATTTTTCTCTAGATATGTGCGGCATTTCCCCGTTGACTACCCTATAGGGGTATGGTATCTAAAGTATGACTCAAACACAATTGGGCCGCGGATGGCTCGCTCTGCTGCCTGTTGATGAGCACACCATGCAGCCCTTTTCAAGTTGCCACCAGGGCCCCGTTGGAATGACTCTAGGACCTGAGCGGACGGGAATTGAGCCGTAGAAGATTTTTCCCCGTAGAAAATCGCTATGAAAATGCATGTGGTGGACGATGGTCCTATTACGGTTCGAAATCCCGTTGGTTTTTCTCTCGCTGACCGCATTGTTAGTGGCGTTGCCCGCATTCGCACAAACGCCGACTGCGGCCCAACCGGCACAGACTTCAGCTTCGGTACAAGATTCGTCAGCTTCTGATTCTCCGCCGTCTGACGATTCAAATACCACAACGATGTTTCTCCACTCCGATTCCTCGCGATGGTGGATTTCCGGGCAGGCAAACGTCATCCTGCAGTGGCATCCGGCATTCCCGTCGAAATACAGCGGCCCAAACAGCCTTTCCGCACCGGCGCAAAGCGACACGTCGCGCGTCATCACGGTTTACACCGGTTACGAAGTGACGAATACAACGGAAGTGTTCGCCGACATCGAAGACTCGAGGGGCGGCGGAATCGGCAACTCAGTTGGCCTCGCTGGGTACACGAATCTCGACGTGGTGCGAACTGCGGCGGGCATACCACTTTCCCACGCGCCATATCTTGCTCGCGCGTTGCTGCGCCAAATCATTCCGTTGTCTTCACAACGTGTCCCCGCGCAGCGCAATTGGCTCCAACTCGCCACGTCGCTTCCCAAGCGCCGCCTCGAATTCTGGATCGGCAAATTCAGCATCCCGGATTTCTTCGACACGAACGGTCCCGGCAGTGATTCCCATCTCCAGTTCTTGAATTGGACCGTCGATAACAATGGTGCGTATGACTATGCCTCGAACACGCGCGGCTATACCGATGGCGCGATGGTTGAATACGACGACGGCCGCTGGTCCGCGCGTTTTGCGGAAGCGCTGATGCCCAAAGTCGCCAACGGAATTCAGCTCGACGCCGACTTAGCTCGCTCACGCGAAGAAAATTTTGAAACGGATTATCGCGGCGGTTTCCTGCATCACCGCGACGGAGTGATTCGCCTTGTCGCTTACCTCAACCATGCGGACATGGGCAGCTATCGCGACGCAATCGACGCATTTTTAGTAGGGGAGACATCGCAACCGAACATCATTGCCACGCGCCGTCAAGGACGCCATAAATACGGCTTCGATCTGAATTTCGAGCAGAATTTAACCGATACAATCCGCACGTTCGGCCGCTGGGGTTGGAATGACGGGCGCAACGAGTCATTCGTTTACACCGAAGTTGACCGCACTCTCGAATTCGGCGGTGATTATCGCGGCGATGCGTGGCGCCGCAAAAATGATCGTGTCGGCGCGGCCTTTACGCTAAACGCCATTTCTGGCGACCACGCCCGTTATCTCGCGCTTGGCGGCATTGGCTTTCTTCTCGGTGACGGCGCGCTGAATTACGGGCGCGAAAAAATCTTCGAGGGCTACTACACGGCGCACGTCTGGCGCGGCACGTTCGTTTCCTTTGACCTCCAGCACATCAACAATCCTGGCTACAACAAGGACCGCGGCCCCGTGCTCGTTCCCGCCGTCCGCCTCCACGTCGATTTTTAAGTGGCCATGCTGGCTGTTCGATCCTCGCCGCATTCGTCGATTATCTTCCGTGGGCAACTGGGAAGTTCTGGCCGATCCAGTCGTGCGCGAAATCTTGAGGAATCAGCAGCACGACCACGCGCGAAAATCCCATCTTCCGTAATTCGTCATATGCCGGATGAACATTCGGACATTTTTCCCACGGGCAGCAGCCACAATAAATCACCACTTCCTTGTCGCGGGCGATTTCCGCCGCTTCGGCCTTGAGCCGCGCCGCTCCGTCGGCCGTTGAAGCGGGTCCCGCAAAAAGCGCGCCGGGTATGTGCCCTCCGTCGTAGAGAACCTTGAAACCAACTTGCAACACAATGGGCCGCTGAGCCTTCGGCCCCGAAAGTCTTTTCTCCAGTTCCGCCGGGGAAATTTGCCGTGCGTCTTTCCATTCCGGCGCTGTCACCGCCAGACTCGCGGCAGAAGGACCAGTTGCAGGGGGATCGGGCGGATCGCCTACTGCTGGTTTAAGCGCGCTCGTCGCTTCCGGCGGCAGTTTGTCCGCGCGCGCAAGCAGCGCAGCCACGTCCCACATCTGCTGCTCGGAAAGTGAGGCGTGGAAGCCTGGCATGCCCGTCAGTCGGATTCCGTTTTTCACTTTCCAGTAGGTCACGCCGGCGGGATCGTCCGCTACCGAGCCGTCAGGAGTGAAAAGCTGCGGAGGAGGTGGAAACATTCCGGCGGCTGCCGCGGATTTGGTGCCGTTGGGCAATCCGTGGCAGAACGCGCAATCTGACTGGTACACGTTCGCGCCTGTTACCAGATCCGCCGTCGTGAATGCCGAAACGTCGCGCTTCGGGGCTTCCTTGTTAATTCGCGCATGAAGGCCCTTGTTGGCAAAATACGCCTCCATGGGCATTGGCTTGTCCGACGTAGCCACCGGAGCAAGCCCGAGGTCGAAATAGAAGAACACTCCAACAAAAGCAAGTACAAACGCTACCACGATACCAAGAACAAAAGTTTTCACGGGCGCGATCTCCCTTTTCTAATCCTCTACGTTGAATAATCTTTCGCGGGGCCCCCACTGCCTGAAAATAAACGGCGCACCGTATGATGCGTCTATTGGCGCATTGGACGCTACAAATCTTTCATCGGATTACTGTGAAACGGGGTAAGCTCTCGGCATCGTGGCTGTCAGGAGAATTTTGCGATGTTTCAGGCGGATTTGCTCAAGGGCAGGACGATTCTCATCACCGGCGGGGGCACGGGTCTTGGCCGGTCCATGGCGCTGTGCTTCGCGCAATTAGGTGCGGATTTATTTCTGATCGGCCGGCGCGAAGAACCTCTGGCGAAAACCTGCGAAGAGATTTGCGCGAAAAAAGTCCGTGCTGCTTACATTTCCTGCGACGTGCGCGATTTCGCGGCTGTCGAAAACGCCATCTCCGCGGCGGAAAAGGAATTCGGCCACATCGACACGCTGGTCAACAACGCCGCCGGAAACTTCATCGCGTGCACGGAAAAACTTTCGCCAAACGCCTTCAACGCCGTAGTCGGCATCGTTCTACAAGGGACGTTTCACTGCACGCTCGCGCTGGGACGGAAATGGATCGCCGCGAAGCAGCCCGGGAACATCCTCAACATCGTCACCACCTACGCCGCGGCAAACTCCGGCTCCGGTTTTGTGGTGCCTTCGGCGTGCTCCAAGGCGGGCGTACTGGCAATGACGCGCTCGCTCGCCGTCGAATGGGCCCGTTACCACATTCGCATGAACGCCATCGCACCTGGCCCATTTCCCACCGAAGGCGCGTGGTCGCGCCTGATGCCCGTAAAGGACCTCGAAGAACGCGCGCGCAATCATCACCCGATGAAACGTTTCGGCCGCCACGAGGAACTCGCGAACCTCGCCGCATTCCTGCTCAGCGATCTGTCCGAATACATCAACGGCGAATGCGTGGTGATTGACGGCGGTTTGTGGCTGCGCGGCGCGGGCGAATTCAACGACTTCGTCGATTTCCCCGACGCCGCATGGGATATGCTCGAGTCCGCCCGCAAAAAATAGATAGTGGAAGGATGCCGGTTGGCTCTTTGGCCTGCGCGCTTCCGAAACGTGCTACGGCTTTTTCTTCTTCTTCAGCAGGCCGCCGACGATTCCGCCCAGTTGGCCCTTCTGCGGAATCTTCAGTTGATTCAGCGGCGTTTTCCCCAAGCCGCCAAATCCCGCGATGTCCGGGATGACGCGCGGATTCGCGGTGGTCCCTTCGATACGGAACGGCAGGCCGCCGCCCTGACTGAAAAATGGCAGCTTGGTTAACTGCGCCAGCGGACCGGAGCCCGCAAGTTTCGCCAGTAGCTTGAAATTCAAGCTGTTGTTCGGGCTTACGGTTCCCGCACCCGTAACCCCGCCAATCATCGGGATCACAATATTCACGTCATCGGCGCGCACGCCGTCCGCCGCGTATCGCAAATTCGAGCTCGCCAGCTTAATCAGCGTGTCGTTGCCCGTCGCTGCCCCAACCTGCCCTAGAGCGCCCGCTAATTTCGAGGCGAGGCTGTATCCGACCAGCGTCACGTTGTTGAGTTGCACCGGCCCTTGTGTGACCAGTTGCTCGAGCGGCCCATGCAGCGCCAGATTGGCCTGAATCGTTCCGCCTTTGAGCGACGATCCCACCGGCAGCGCATAACCCAGCACGGCCAGCAAATTTTCGACGTCCTGCGCCGGCACGCCGTTAGCCTTCATTTGCCCGTCGAACGGCATCTTGTCCGCATCGCCAGCGCCAATCGGCCCAACATTGCCGCTCAGGTTTAGCTTCCCGCCCCCCGGAGTCTTTGCATCGAACGTGAAAGGAAACGCCGCTGTCTGCGAAATATTATTCGCTGTGATGTTCACGTCCTGATACGCGAGTCGTGAAGGCTGGCCCGCGCGACCGAATGCAATTGTGCCATTCGAAATTTTCAGTTTGTCGACGGTGAAACTGTTCAGTCCGGTGCTGTTCGTTGCATTCGCGCTGGGATCGCCCGGCGGATCGGGCTTGGAGGCGGCCGTCCCGCCAAGCGTTGCAAAATTCCATCGTCCTGCAGCGGTTCGCAGCAACTCGATGGCCGGCTCTTTGAACTCCAGCGAATGCACGCGCAAATCACGCGAAAAAATCAGCGCCATCACGTCAATGCCCACCGCCAGCGATTTGGCTGTGACAAATGGTCCCCGACTGTATGCCGGATCGTCCGCAATTGAAATTTGATCCGCCTGCAAACTCCCGGAGAACAGCGATACGCTTAAGTGCCCGATCTGCACTTTTCTGCCGAGCTTGTCGCTCAGAGCGGACTCGATATCCGGACGGAAGCGGTCCGCATTGATGAAAAATGGCGTGATGATCAGAATCAGCAGAATTACCACAACAACAATTGCTGCGATGATGAGCGGTTTCTTTTTACCGGCCATGGGTGGCCTTTCTTACTGCGCGTGCACACCGTTAGGTGGGAACTCTTGCCAGTGTGTCACGACCCTATGTTAGACCTCTGATGGCCCGCGCGGCAACCGTTCGATGTAAATGCCTGTAAATGCCCGGAGGCTGCCGATTTGGACGAAGAACGTGCGCCCGCCGCGAGGACGGTTTTCATTGAAAACTAGCGCCTTAATCCGCTCATTTAAAGTAACTTATTACAGATGAGTCGCGGCCCCTTTATGCATTGAGCACTCCCAGTCAACCGTTCGACAACTCATCCGCCTGACCATATATCCTAATACGCAACCAGTCCTAGGAAGCGCCCCGGCGCATCCACGCAATCGGAAATGCTGGATGTTCGAGGGGTCGGCGGAAAGGCTCGGAAGATCCGCTCGCCCTGCACAAGTTCAAATCGGAGGAAAATACGATGCGAAAACTCGCCACACTTCTCGCGCTTGTGGTAACTGTTTCGCTGGCTGTCCCACTTGCGGCGCGCGCGCAGAGCACCGAAGTCTACGGAGGATACTCCTACGTTCGCCTCAATCCAGGAGGCGCGAATTCCAACGGCTGGGATGCATCCCTATCGGAAACACTGTTCAAGGTCATCGGCGTCACGGCCGATTTCGGGGGCACGTACAATTCGTCCTTCGGCGTGAAGTCGAGCCTGAATACATTTCTCTTTGGGCCGCAAGTGAGCTTACCAGCTCCGGTATCGCCATTCGTTCATGCGTTGTTCGGCGCCGCGCGTTCGAGTAGCTCGGGAACCAGTTCCATTTCCTTCGCATCAGCCGTCGGCGGAGGTATTGATATTCATCCGATCCCGTTGCTTGGATTGCGGCTTATCCAAATCGATTACTTGAACACGCACTTCGGCAACACTCGGCAGAATGACTTTCGGCTGTCCGCCGGTGTCGTTCTTCACTTCTGAGCAGCTTCTCGAGAGAGGGCCGTACGCTGCGGGCCCCTCTGTCTTTTTCGTGGCGCATTCTCATTGCCCGAGGACAAAATGCACGGTCACGTGCGTCTCGACTTCCACCGCCTCTCCATTCAGCAGCGTCGGCCTATAACGCCACTCCCGCACCGCCGCGACTGCCGCGTGCGCAAGCAAACCGCTCCCGCTCAATGCTTCGACGGAGCGCACGCGCCCATCTCGCCCGATGATTGCGCGCAACTCCACTGTTCCCGAAATCCCCGCATTCATCGCAAGCTGCGGATAGCGCGGATCTACCCGGTAAACCAACATTCCCGATTGCACACCTTCACTTCGCTGGATAATTCGCAAACTGGGAGTTCGCGGCATTGGAATCATCGGCGCATCATTTCCCGTTCCGAATGGAATTCCTAGCTGATTTCTACCAACACCCGGACCTGATTCCCGTAATACCGGTGGCGAGACATTTTCGATCGCCCTTGAACTCGATCTGTCGATGCGAGGGGGGATTCGCGGTGACTGTAAAAGGACCTCGTCGATTTGCTGCGGCCGCGCCGATTGCGGCCGTTGTTGTGCAATCTCTGGTTTCTGAGCATCGCTCCCGTGATACGGAATTCGCGGAAGCATTACAATTTCTGCCGGAGCGCTTCCCGTCGTCACCATGGGCCATAACGCCAATCCCACCACCACCGCCGCCTCGACAGCCAAAGCGATGACCACCGCTCGCTGTCGCCGATGCTTCGTGTAAGCCTTCGCCTCTACGTCACTGTCCATCAGGCAGTTATTCAGAAATTTTTCATCTTGCATGGACATACCTTCCCTCCCGGCATCCCAAAGTCACTTTTTTGCTTAAGGTTGGCAGGGCGTGGCTTCCGCCCGGAAGTGCGATTTGCGACTTCGCACGGCCTCTGCGATTATGGACACCGCCAAATAACCGAAGTTCCCGGAAATTCTGCTAGTTAGGGGCGGATTTTTCTTCTCTTTTCTCTAAGGATAAGAAAAATAAGGTTTTATCTTGAACTCGACGGACGCGGCATCATTGTGCCGTGGATCCGCATCCAATCGTGCGAGGGTAGTCGTGACTAGGGTCACAGGAGGTTGCCATCATGAGCAAACTAAGTTTAGACACGGTGGGAGTCCGTCGCACGGGGCGTGCGGCGCTCGATCGCGATCCGCAGGACGACAGGTTGGAATTCGCCTGCCCGCATTGCGGAACCGTGGGCAGTAAGCCAGCTCGCCGCTCGCACGCCGAATATCATTTTACCGACGGCTTTGTGCAGGATCTTCAGGGCGAGATGTCCATCTGCCGGGGTTGCAAGCGGTCGCTGCACATCGTTCCCGTTGTGATGTTGCACGACCAGGACGAGAAACGGCGGTTCCAGGCATTCTTCTCGACCGAGCTATTGGCTTCCCAAAACTAATTCTCGCAACACGCGCGGGCGCGCCCGATATTTCTCCTCGAAATCGGGCGCGCCCGCTCCACTTCATGGCTGTTTTCATTCTTCCGTAATTTTCGCCAAACGCTTACAATTCCCCGCGGCAACGGGGACTTCGCGATGCGCTGCCGGACTCCGCGGACGAAAATCCGGTGATGCATCTTTAAAACACACCCCGGCATCTCACGGCCGAAATGTCCCCCATCGGCCTGCCACACCAAACCGGAGACGGCTCAATGAATCCAAAATCCGCATGTTTCGTTTCGCGGGAAATGATTTTGCTTCTATTGTTTTCGTTCCTGACTGCGGGTCCATTGCGCGCACAGGGTGCCAGCGCCACTCTATCCGGCACGGTCACCGGCCCGTCGAGTGCAGCCGTTCCCAACGCTAAAATCTCTGTCAAGAATATCGCCACGGGTCAATCGACAACGACCCAAACGGATTCGGCCGGCCTTTACAATGTGCCGAACCTCGAACCCGGGGATTACGAAGTGTCTGTTTCTGCGGCCGGGTTCGACACCAAAGTAGCGAAAGTGACGCTCGCAGCCGAGGCCAATCAAACGCTGAACGTGGCTTTGGTTGCCACGCTTTCGCTGCAGGATCTTGGCTTCCCTGCTGCACAGACTCAAGGGAACGCCGCGGAACAAGCGCGCCTCAATAAGCGATCGCACATGCTCCAGGTTCATCAACGGCTGGGGTTGATTACCACCGTTCCGTTGGCCGCCACGGTCATCAGCGGCTTCTTCGCCGGCGGCAAGACCACTAGCTCCACGAGTCGCGACTTGCATGCTGCTCTGGGCACTGCCACGACAGGTTTGTACATCGCGAGCGCTTACTACGCCATCTTCGCGCCTAAGATTCCGGGAACCAAGGTCGAGGGGAACATCCGCCTGCACAAGGCGCTGGCTTGGGTTCACGGGCCGGGCATGATCCTGACGCCCATTTTGGGGGAGATGGCCTTCTCTCAACGAAGCAAAGGCGAGAGGGTGCACGGAATCGCGCGGTTGCACGGGCAGGTTGCTATCATTACCGCGGCCGCGTATGGGCTAGCGATTCTGTCCGTATCCCTTAAGTCAGGTACCGTTTCCAAATCCGCGCATGCAGTCCTTACGACTTTTGATCGCAAGCGGCCCCTTTCCGCAAACGCATCCGCGGGAAGCAGGGCGCAGACAGGCAGCGCGAAAAATGTGCAAACTGACAGAACTCCGGAAAGTGGATTCTTGAAAGGCTCGACGTTTTATCCCGATTGAGTCCGGCTTCAAATTCCCGCTCGCGCAGGTAACTGGCGGGACAGCGGATGCCACTGTCCTTCGATGCGAAATAGGGAAAGAGTCGCGGTTCAGAAAAGGATGGATTCACTCATGAACAGAAAAGTTCTAATCGTCGTTTTGCTTTTGGCGCTTCCCGGCATCGCCCGGGCGCAGAGCCGGTGGGTTCTCGAAAAATCCACCCTTACGTACCATGTATCTCACCCGTTGCATGAATCCGAGGGCACGAGCCATGCGGCGCGAGGCAAGGGCGTTTGCCAAGCTGGGCAATGTGATTTCTTGATCGCCGTGCCCGTCAAGTCGTTTGATTCGGGGGACAGCAACCGGGATCTCCACATGCTTCAAGTGACGCGCGGCGCGCAATTTCCTATGGTCACCGTGCGGGTTCACCTGCCCGAAGCAGCCCTTACGTCAGCAACGATTCATTGCGATCTGGAAATTCAATTTGCTGGTCAGACGGCGACCTATAAGCAGGTTCCATTCCAGGCAGTGACCCACGAAAACGATATCGAGATAACCGGAACCATTCCAACGACGGTATCCGATTTCAAGATCGACCCTCCGAAACTGTTGACGATCCCGATTAAGAACGAGATACCGGTGCGCGTGGACATGACCTGGCACCGCTCGTGAGCTTCACGGATGCTGGCCCACTTACGAAACGTTGACCGTCGATTGCAGCCTCAGGCATTTACGATTTCCGGTGCTTTTCAAGCATCTGATCGCGAAACTCCTGCGATTTCCCGCGTGGAATACTCAATGTCCGCCACTGTGATCCCGTATAGTGTTTTGCAAGCAAAACGATTTGTCCCACGTGTTGAGCGGTATGTGACAATGAGCGCTGAGTCGCCCGGATGACCGTATGCGGTTCCGAGCGAATCAGAACAGTACGCCCCAAGTCCGCGGGCGTTAGCCGCTCCAGGGACTCAAACGCACGGCGCCATCCTTCTTCCCAATAGCTGAGCAAGTTCTCTTTTGTGTCTTTCGGTGTTTGCAGAAACTCTCCGTCTCGATTTCGATCCGGTTTTTCACCGTCGGATGTCAATAAATCGGTCCAGCGCGACCGCAGGTTTCCACCGACGTGCTTCAGAACCATCGCAATGCTATTTGACTCGTTATCGAGCTGGGCAAAAAAATGTTCGTTGCTTACTTGCGCCATTGCGCCGTCGGCAAGTTTTTTGAGCGCGCGAAACTGTTGAATCGTCTCTTTGAGAAAATCGTTCTCTTGCATCTGCGGCCCCTTTCAGGCGACCTGACGGTTTTTAGTCGGCACCGTCGCGGTCCTGATCAAACCCCTTCCCAGTCAGAATCGAGGACCAGGTGATATTTCTCGAGACCTGTGCGGATGCGCACAAATGCCTCATCGACTGTATCCGCGAATTGCAACATTTTGAATTCGCGTTCGCTGATGGTTCCCGCGCGCACCATCGCGCGCCAGTCGAGAACTTTGTCCCAATATTTCCTTCCGTAGATCAAAATCAAGTGGCGCTCGGGCAACTTGCGCGTCTGCAAGAGCGTCAGCATTTCCCATAGCTCGTCCATGGTTCCAAAGCCGCCGGGAAAGGCAATCAGAGCTTTTGCCAACTGCGCGAACCACAATTTGCGCATGAAAAAATAGTGAAAAAAAAGATTCAGCTCCGGCGTGATGTAGCGGTTCGATTCCTGTTCGTGCGGTAGTTGAATGCTCAGACCAATGGACGACCCGCCTGCCTCCGAAGCGCCTCGATTCGCCGCCTCCATGATTCCGGGACCGCCTCCGGAGCAAATCACAAACCGTCGCGGATGCTCTCCCAGCGTCAGCGACCACGCCGTAATCCTTCGCGCCAGCTCCCGCGCTTCTTCGTAGTAACGCGACATTTCCAGGTTCGCCTTCGCGGCGCGCACCTCGGCGCGGTGCATCGGATCGTTTTTCTCGAGCCTGTTGCTTTGCAGGCGCTTCAGCTTCGCCACGGCTCGGTCGTGTGGCAAAATTCGCGCGGAGCCAAACATCACGATAGTGTCGCCGATGTGTTCCCGCCGCAAGCGCGTCAGCGGATCGAAATATTCCGCCATCATTCGCATCGGCCGTGCTGCGGGGCTCTCCATGAATTTCGGATCTTGATACATCAGCTTGGGCGCTACTTTGTGCCTTCTCAGAGTCATTCGTTCTCCCCCGTGCAAAGTGCGAATCTGGCATTTTAATTCTGTTTCTCCCGGAATCCTCAAGGAATAATAGGCGGTCGATCGAATTCGTAGCGGATATGGACCGCACGGTGAAATTTTACCGTGATGTTGTTGGCCTGCCTTTGAAATTCCAGTCGCCGGGTTGGAGCGAATTTGCCACCGGCGAAACATCTCTCGGTCTGCATCCTGCTTCAGAAAAAAATCCTGCCGGCAAACTGGAAATGGGATTCAATGTGCCGGACATTCAGAAGTTCCACGACGAGATGCGGGCAAAAGGCGCTATGTTTTCGATGCCGCCGAAGAAGCGGGACTTCGGCGGGGACGCTGGCGCAGTTCGTCGATTCCGAAGGCGCAGACGTCAGCGTCAGCGGGGCGTGAATGCGAATCTGCTTCGGCACACGCCGGCGCCACGGCGCCCTACTCCGTGGGCGGGGCGAGGTAGTAGCCGGGGCGGGTGCGAATTTTCAGATTTGGCTGTGTGACGCGCACTTCGATGTTGTGATAGCCGTAAGGTTCGTTGCCGGGCGGATGGTATGCAATCAAATATTCGCCGTGAAGATCGTTGCCGATTTCGTTCATCGCTTTTTCAATGGAAGCGTCTTTGAAGGTACCCAGGTGCAAACCGCCCGTCCCTTGACTCACCAGCACCAGCGAATTCTTGCCAACAGCGTTTGCGCCGTGTTCCACCAGCCAGACGACCAGTCCCAGCAGGTCCGCGCCATTGCCCGCGCCGTTGTTTCCCAATTGCTCATCAACCACGCTGGGTGTCTGCGCCGTACCCGGTGGCGGCGGGACTGGGTAGGTTCCCGGAGGGCTCACTTCGAGAGGCTTCGCGGCTTCAGGTTTCTTGCGAAGTTCCGCGGCCGTGCTGCTGAGCCCGATTGTGTAGATCGAAATATTGGCGAGCTGCGCGCGGCGAAGCACGAGTCCGAGTTTGGTTTCGCTTCCGCTGTCATTTTTTTCGCCCATCACAATGATGATGCGCCGGCGCTCCGGGGGCTGTTTCTCCAAAATGTCTTCGGCGCGGTCCATCGCGTCATAAAGCCGCGCGCCATCGAGTCCAACTTTAATGTGACGGATCGCGTTCAACACGCGATCCGAATCGGTAGTCATTGGGCGGAGCAAATCAATTTCGTCGTTATAACCAATCACCGCCGCTTCGCCCGTACCGGCCATCGCCATCTGCGTGAAAATGATTCCGGTTTTGCGAATTTCCGGGAGCAGTGGTTCAACGCGCGAGCTTGTCTCGAGGATCAGAACGATAGATAGTGGGTCGCCGCCTTGGTCGAAGTGGGTGATTTGCTGCGGCACGCCATCATCGAAAATCTGGAAATCTTTTTGCGTAAGATTGAGCACGGGATGGCCAGCGTTGTTAGAGACGGCGACCGGAAGCGTGACGAGAGTCACATGAAATACAAAAGGCTTTTGTCCTTTAGGGATCGCCGACTGTTGCGTGGTCCGGGCGCCCTGCTTTACTTGAATGGGCCCGGCAGGCTGGCCTTGACCGAATGTGGGTAACGCGAAAAATGCGACAAGCAAAAAGCTAAGCACAAAAGCGGGTTGGGCGGTACGTCTCATACCCTCACTCTATCTGATTCTTGAACGCCGGTCGACGTTGCACGATTCACAGGACCTTGGAACCTGGAACGACAGAATGGCGCAACCGTTCAGACGCCGGATTCTCGCTACTCAAGCGCTGATGGCGCGGAACGTGACCCAGTCGGTTCGCACCTTTTCCCAACCCTGCACGAGCAACCCGTGGGATTCGAAAAAGCGGCGGATTTGAGGCCGTTCGAGGCCCACGATTTTTTCGAGGATGGGCACGAGAACGGAAATCGCGTTGTCGCTGAGGACCGTGCGGCTGGCGATTTGCGAAACGTGTTTGGTTTCGGAAACGGCAATAGTGAAGCCGTCTCTCACTTTTACATGCAGCATCACGTGAACATCGGAACTGCCGTCGCCCACATAAACAATGTGATCCGGTCCAATCTGCAGAGAAGCTTGCAATTGGTCCAGGACGGCTACCTTTCCGTAGCCCGCCGTAGCGCGCACCAGCGCCTCAATTTCGCCGGAACCGGTGTAGCGGAAATCAGTTCCGTAAATGTGATCGGCGGGAACGATTCCCTCGAGCGCCGACTGAATAACCTCGGTGGGCGCGGCGGAAAGGACATAAAAGTCGAAGTGATAGCCTTCGATGCCATGGTCGAGAATCTCATACAGGAGCGCGATGTTTTGCTTCAGGCGAATCCGCTTGCCCACTTGATAGAGATGTTCCCTGCGAACTCGCGAGCGGAACTGCGGATCGTGCAGCAGCAGGTAGGCGAGTTCAGCGCCCTGCTGGACAAGATTGAGCTTCGCCATGCCCGCCGCCTTGCGTTCGAACTCCGCCGTCGGAATCCCCAGCAACTCGCTGAGGACGTAGCCAGAGTCGTTGAAGCTCAAGGTACGGTCGAAGTCACTGGCGAACAGAAACCGTTTTATAGGCGATTCACTCATGTTTCTATTTTGATTCAATTAAAGCAAAAAGCTGAATAAATAATCGTTATGGCAGCAATAAGGGAGAACATTAAGATAACTGAGTTTTATTGTCAGACTTTCTCCCTCCTCTGCTACGAACTTTCGCCCGGAGGCGCAACAGCGGCTTCCTCTTCCAGGATGGAGGCGGCGGCAGCGATGCGGTCGCCTTCGTCGAGGCGCAGCAGGCGAACGCCCTGCGTTGACCGGCCGGCTTCACGAATTTCGGCGGAGTGGACGCGAATGACTTTGCCCTGGCCGGTAATGATCATCACATCGGAATCTTCTTTCACTTGCAAGGCGGCAACGACGGAACCATTGCGCTCCGTGGTTTTCAAATTGATGACACCCTTGCCGCCACGCGATGTGACGCGGTATTCGGCGAGCGGCGTGCGCTTGCCATAACCTTTTTCGGCGACGGTGAGCATCAGCGAAGTGAGCGATTCGCGAATCTGATCGCTTTCGAGTTCGTCGAGATTTTCGCTCTCCTGCTTGAACTCCTTCTTGATGATTTCGAAATCTGGCTGGGCCGCGTCCATCGATACGACGTAATCGCCCTTGCCCAAATCCATTCCGTTCACGCCGCCGGCCTGACGGCCCATAGCGCGCACTTCGGTTTCGCGGAACAGAATCGCCTGCCCTTCGTGGCTGGCAAGGAAAATCATCTGCTTGCCGTCGGTGAGCTTCGCGCCAATCAACTCGTCGTTTGGCTCCAAATTGATGGCGATGATTCCGCTGGGGCGCGGATTGGAAAATTCCACGAGCCCAGTTTTTTTCACGGTGCCTTGTTTGGTGGCAAGGAAAACGTAACGGCCTTCTTCTTCTAAATTCCGCGAAGCGACCACGGCGGTCAATTTTTCGCCTTCCTGGAAATGGACAAGATTATTAATGGCCTTGCCGCGCGTAGCCGCCGCGGCTTCGGGAATTTCGTAAACCTTCAGCCAGTAAATTCGGCCCTTCGAGGTGAACAGCAAAATATAGGTATGCGTCGAGGCCACAAACAAATGCTCGACGAAATCCTCTTCGCGCGTCTTCGCGCCAATGCGACCCTTGCCGCCGCGTGATTGGTGGCGATAGACGTCGACAGGCGTGCGCTTCACGTAGCCCGCATGGCTCACAGTAATGGCCATTTCCTCATCTTTGATCAAGTCTTCGAGCTTGATTTCCTCGACGCGGTCGACAATTTGCGTGCGGCGGTCGTCGCCATAGTCTTTCAGAATTTCCTTCAGCTCCGCGACGATCACCGCGCGTAGCTTTTTGTCGCTCGCGAGAATTTCCTTCAATTCCGCGATGCGCCCCTGGATTTCCTTCAACTCCGTGAGGATTTTCTCGCGCTCCATCTGCGTCAGGCGGTGAAGTTGCAAATCCAAGATTGCCTGGGCCTGGCGGTCCGTGAAGCCGGCGGCTGCGCTGCGGCGCGTGTCTTCGTACGGCTGGTGCGCACCGCGAATGTCCATGGCCATCAACGCATCTTTGGCTTCCTTTGGAGACTTGCTGCGACGGATGAGCCTGATGATTTCGTCGAGATGATCGAGGGCAATCTTGAAGCCGACCAAAATATGTTCGCGCTCTTCCGCCTTGCGCAAATCGTACTGCGTGCGGCGGCGCACCACTTCGACGCGATGTTCGATGAAAAGCTTGATCAACTCGATCAGGCCGAGTTCGCGCGGCTGGCCCGCGACAATGGCGAGCAAAATCATGCCGAACGATTCCTGCATCTGCGTTTGCTTGAACAGGTGATTCAAGATGAGCTGCGGCTCTTCGTCGCGCTTCACCTCGATGACGATGCGCATGCCGTCGCGATCGCTTTCGTCGCGAATGTCGCTGATGCCCTGAATTTTCTTGTTCTGCACCAGGTCGGCGATATGAGAAATCAGCCGCGATTTGTTCACTTGATAGGGCAGCTCAGTGATGACGATGTTCTCGCGCTCTTTGCCAGCCTGCTCGATCGCCGCTTTCGCACGCACTTGAAATGTTCCGCGGCCTGTTTTGTACGCCTGCTCGATTCCGTCGCGTCCGTAGATGTAGCCTCCCGTCGGAAAATCGGGACCGGGCACGAGCTTCATAACTTTTTTCAGATTCGTTTCCGGATCTTCGATCAGCGTTACGGTCGCTTCGATAATTTCCTTCAAATTGTGCGGCGGAATGTTTGTGGCCATGCCGACGGCAATGCCGCTGGAACCGTTGACGAGAAGGCAGGGAATTCTGGTGGGGAGGACGGTGGGCTCGCCGGTGCTCTCGTCGAAATTCGGGACGAAATTGACGGTGTCTTTTTCGATATCCGCGAGCATTTCCTCGGCGATTTTCGAAAGGCGCGCTTCGGTGTACCGCATGGCAGCGGGCGGGTCACCGTCGATCGACCCGAAATTGCCCTGGCCATCGACGAGCGGGTAGCGCATGTTGAATTCCTGCGCCAGGCGCACCAGCGCGTCGTAAACAGGAGCGTCACCGTGGGGATGGAATTTGCCGAGAACTTCGCCGACGATTTTGGCGCATTTGCGATAGGGCTTCGTGGACGTGAGGCCGAGCTCGTACATGCCGTAGAGAATGCGGCGATGAACGGGTTTCAGGCCGTCGCGCACGTCGGGAAGCGCGCGGCCGATGATTACGCTCATGGCGTAATCGAGGTACGACTTCTTCATTTCCGATTCGATATCAACCGGAGTCACGATTTGCTGCGATTGCTCATCCGCCATTCCATTGCCCCCAAAGGCCAAAAGTCAAAAGCGTTGTTTTATACCGATTAGAAAGCGACCTGTTCCTTTTTCTTCAGTAACTTACGGCCATTTCTAATAATTTAGTGTCCTGATTAGACTTTCCTCTGCGTACCGCTCTCCAGCACGTATGCTTTCACCGTTTCAAAGGCCGCGGCGTTGTTTGAAAAGCGCTGCGCGCCGAAGTGAGCTTCGAGGCGCTGCAACAAATCGGCGCATTCGGCCTCGCTCGCGCACTCAAATGCGACGCCGCGATCTATGTCAGGCGCATGGGTTGCGACAGCTCGAAAATTCGAGCAGCTTAGGCCTTTGAGCCCGGGCAATGTTTGCCAGTTGAGTTGGTAAAGCAAATGGACATCCCTCGCTTCCGTTTGGATGACGCAAAAGCAGCTCAAATGTCCAGATTCACGACTTCGAGGGCGTTTTCCTGGATGAATTTGCGGCGCTCCTCGACGTTTTCGCCCATCAGTGTGGCGAAAATTTCCTCGGCAGCGACGGCATCCTCGAGGCGGACTTTCAAAAGCGTGCGCGTCTCGGCATTCATCGTGGTGGCCCAGAGCTGGTCCGGATTCATTTCGCCGAGGCCCTTGAAGCGCGTGATGGTGAATTCCTTTTTGGCATCTTCGAGGACGTAAGCGAGGAGGCCGACTGCGCTTTCCTTGGATACTTTGTCGCCATTGTGGGCGATCGCGAAAGGGGGCCTGTCGTGCTCGGAGATGGCCTGGCGCAGCGTGCGTATGCGTTTGTACTCCGGCGTGGCGGCGAGCGCCCAATTGATTTTTCTGTCAGCCGAGCCGTCGCGCAGGACAATCTCGTGCAAGCTGTGCTCTTCATCGAATTCAAGCTTGGCTTCGAGCTTCAGCTTGGCCTTTTCGATTTCCTTGATAAGCTCCTGCAGTTTTTTCTTCTCGGCGAAGTCCGTTTTCTTGTCGAGCTCGCTTTCGGACAGGAGTTCGACGAGCTTGGGATCGCGCAAACGGCGCGCCAGTTTCGCGGCCACTTGTTCGTATTCCTGGACATTGAGAAGAAACTGAGTGAGATCGCCACCTTCGAGTTGCTTGCCCCCCTTGGCCGTAACGATGTGCTCTTCGGTGGCGCGCTTCATCAGTTCGCGCGCAAAATCGCGTTCGTCGCGAATGTAGCGATCCATCTTGCCGCGCTTGACGCGATAGAGGGGCGGCTGGGCAATGTAGATATGGCCCTTTTCAATCAGCTCACGCATGTGGCGGAAGAAAAAAGTGAGCAGCAGCGTGCGGATGTGGCTGCCGTCAACGTCAGCGTCGGTCATCAGAATTACTTTGTGGTAGCGCAATTTCGCGGCGTCGAAATCGTCCTTGCCGATGCCCGTGCCGAGCGCGGTGATAATGGCGCGGATTTCCTCGTGGCCGAGCATTTTGTCGTAGCGCGCTTTTTCGACGTTCAAAATTTTGCCCTTGAGCGGCAGAATCGCCTGGTATTTGCGGTCGCGGCCCTGCTTGGCGGATCCGCCGGCGGATTCACCCTCGACGACGAAAAGCTCGCAGCGCGCGGGGTCGCGTTCCTGGCAATCGGCGAGCTTGCCGGGGAGGCCGCTGGAATCGAGGGCGGATTTGCGGCGCGTCAGCTCGCGGGCTTTGCGAGCGGCTTCACGGGCGCGCGCGGCGTCAATACACTTGCCGATAATTTTTCGCGCGATGGACGAATGTTTGTCGAAATATTCGCCGAGCTTTTCATTGATGAGCTGTTCGACTAGGCCCTTGATGTCGCTATTGAGCTTGCCTTTGGTCTGGCCTTCGAATTGCGGCTGAGGCAATTTTACGGAAACGACGGCGACAAGACCTTCGCGAACGTCGTCACCAGTGATGGAGATTTCGTCTTTTTGCTCCTTGAGCATGCCGAAAGAGCTGGCGGCGTAGTTGATGGTGCGGGTGAGCGCGGAACGGAAGCCAGAAAGATGCGAGCCGCCGTCGACCGTGTTGATCGTGTTGGCAAAGGAAAAAACATTTTCGGCGTAGCTGTCGTTGTATTGCAGCGCGATTTCCATGTCGACCGTGTCGCGTTTGCCTTCCATATAGATGGGCGAGTCGTGCAGGACCTGCTTGCCGCGATTCAGATGCTTGACGAATTCCGCGATGCCTCCGGTGAAACGAAATTCTGATTTCTTGCTGCTGCGCTCGTCTTCGAGCGTGATTTTCAGGCCTTTGTTGAGAAAGGCGAGCTCGCGAAGGCGTTGCGAAAGAGTGTCGTAGCTATAGGTGGCCGCGGCAAAAATGGAAGAATCGGGATGAAACGTGATTTTTGTTCCGGTCTTTTTCGTTTTGCCGGTGTCTTTGAGCTTCGATGTTGGCTGACCCTTTTCGTAGCTCTGTTCCCAAACCTGACCGTCGCGCCAGATTTCCAAATCGAGCCAGTCAGAAAGAGCGTTGACGACGGAAACCCCGACTCCGTGCAAACCTCCTGAAACTTTGTAGGTATCACTGTCGAATTTTCCGCCGGCGTGGAGCACGGTCATGACAACTTCGGCGGCGGGCTTTTTCTCGGTGGCGTGCATGTCGACAGGAATGCCGCGGCCGTTGTCGGTGACGGTTACGGAATTGTCGTCATGGACGACAATGTTGATTTCGTCGCAATAGCCCGCCAGCGCTTCGTCGACAGAGTTGTCGCAAACTTCCCAGACGAGGTGATGCAAACCGAGCTCGCCGGTCGAGCCGATGTACATCGCTGGACGTTTGCGCACGGCTTCGATGCCGCCCAGAACCTTGATGGAAGTAGCGTCGTACTTATGCCCAGCGCCTTTGGCAGGCGTATTTTCTTTATCACCCATTCTGGCGTGCTCCTAGATTTCGAATCGGGAAGGCGGTGGCGCGGATCGGCTCGACACTTGCCTTGCCCATTGGCCTCAGCGCGTTTTTCTGCAAAACGCAACATGAAGCTCGAAGGGTTTTCGCTTCATCCCGCGCCGCTCCGGCGGATCCGGTGGCGCGTGGCGAAGACTGAGGGCCCCTTGTGGGCCGTTTTCAAGCGGGCTGGCGAATTTTTCTTAGACGCGCTCTGGCGCAAACGCGAAGAAAACACTTCCAGTTTTGCCTGGACTAAGTGCCGGCACGGAGGTCTGCCGGTACAAAAAACTGCTGCAAAAATTCGTGTTTTATTACCCAAGAATTGTAACGGAAAGTTGGGCATTGGACAAGGCAATTCTTCTTCTTGGATGCGCCATATCCCATTTAGAAACAGATGGTTAGGTGGTAGTTTTGTATTGCGCGTTCGTAAACGACAGATCGGCAAAAACACTCTAAAAGGACGCATTCCAGATGTGCATATCACCGGATAAATTGACTTAGCCTGAGGTGCAGCCTAAGATGCGCTGCGGTCTGCGAACCAACCGGACCCCAAACAGGAGCGCATGGCGGATTCGCAGATTTTTGTCGGCCGCACCATTTCACATTACCGAATCGCCGAGAGACTGGGCGGCGGCGGGATGGGCGTGGTGTACAAGGCTGAAGATACAAAGCTACGACGCTTCGTTGCGTTGAAATTTCTTCCTCAGGATGTCGCAAAAGATCGCATAGCGCTGGAACGATTCGAGCGCGAAGCGCAATCTGCGTCGGCCCTTAGCCATCCGAACATCTGCACAATTTACGAGATTGACGAATACGAAGGCCAGCCCTTCATCGCCATGGAATTGCTGAAAGGCAGAACGCTGAAGTATCGCATTGCCGACGGGCCGATACCGCTAGATGCGCTACTCGAAATTGCCATCCAAGTGGCGGACGCGCTGGAAGCGGCGCACTCGGAAGGGATTATTCATCGCGACATCAAACCGGCGAACATTTTTGTTACCGACCGCGGGCAGGCAAAGGTGCTCGATTTTGGGCTGGCAAAAGTTGAGACGCGCGCGCCAGCAAATTCTATGACCGCGGGCGTGACGCGGACGCACGAAGAAGCAAATCTGACGAGCCCGGGCACGGCGCTTGGGACGGTCGCGTACATGTCGCCCGAACAAGCGCGCGGACGCGAACTCGACGCGCGCACGGACATTTTTTCGTTCGGCGTGGTGCTCTACGAAATGGCGACGGGTCGACAGGCGTTTTCCGGAAGTACTTCGGCGGAAATTTTCGATGGAATCCTGAATCGCGCACCCGTTTCACCGGTGCGTCTGAATCCTGAAATTCCAGCTGAGATGGAGCGCATCATCAATAAAGCGCTCGAAAAAGACCCGGCGCTTCGCTATCAGCACGCATCGGATTTGCGCACGGACGCGCAGCGACTGAAGCGCGATTCGGACTCCGGGCGGCGCGCTGCCAGCGGCATGGAGTCGTCATCCCCGTCGATGGCCCCAACAGGGATTTCCGCAACGGAGACACTTGGCGCCCCTTCAAGTGGGTCGGTTCCCGCGGCCGCCACCGCAAGCGGAGCCGGGCGGACAAATGCGTCGGGATCTTCGGCAGTGGCCGCCGTGGCGCGCGAGCATAAACTAAGCCTGAGTGTAATCGTGATAATTGTTATGGTTCTGGCCGTGGCGGCAAGTTACGGGATTTATGCCTTCCTGAACCGCGCGCGGCCCGCGCCGTTTCAAACTTTCAGCATCAATCAGGTGACGACATCGAGCAAAACGCTGCTCGCCGCCATCTCGCCGGACGGCAAATACATCCTGAGCGCACAAAACGACAACGGGAAGCAAAGCTTGTGGTTGCGCAACGTGCCGACCGCTAGCGACACGCAAATCGTCGAGCCGGCAGCAGTGTCTTACCAGAGTCTCGCATTTTCGCCAGACGGAAATTACGTTTATTTCCGCCAGGCGGAATCAAATGTCAGCACGGAATTCAATCTGTATCGCGCCCCGGTGCTCGGGGGGATGCCGCAGGAGATCGTCCGCGACATTGACAGTGGCGTGACGTTTTCACCGGACGGCAAACGCATGGCATACATGCGCGCAAATGATCCGGAAGTTGGCAAATGGCGCCTGCTTACGGCGAATATTGACGGCGGCGACGAAAAGGTCCTTCAAATCGAACCGGGCCAGAATCCGCCGCAGTTTTTGGCGTGGTCATCCGACGGAAATGAAATCGCCGAAAGCCAGCTCCAGCCCGACAACGCTCTGGGTGGAATCGACGTGCTCGATGTGACCAGCGGTAAAGCGCGTTCCGTTGCCCGGTTCAGTGACAAACGTGTTTTCGAGTTGGCGTGGCTGCCTGACGGTCGCGGATTGTTGATGCTGTACATCGCTAAGGGCATCGGTCGAGGGCAAATCGGATTTGTTTCCTTTCCTGGTTGGAACTTTCAGACCATCACCCGGGATACCAACGCTTATCGGACACTCACGCTTTCGGCGGATGGCAAGAGCGTGGCCACGGTGCAAGCTAAGATCACGCGGGAACTCGATTTACTTCCCGGCTCGGGGAGCCAGGAGAGCGCGCCGGGCCAGGCGCTTGCGCAAGAGCAGCCAATCTACAGTTTCAACTGGGCGGCTGATGGCGCTCTGTTGCTCGAAGAGAAAAACCAGATTGTGAAGATCGGCGCTGATGGGAGCGCAAGAAGAATGCTCATCAATGGCTCTAGCGCACTACCGAGTGGGGCTGCGGCCTGTGCCAATGGGCGCTACATCGTCCTTGGGGCGTTCTCGGGAAACTCGAACGCGAGGAATGTTTGGCGCGCAGACGCGGACGGCTCGAACCCCGTTCAATTGACGGATGAAAAGAGTGCGACATTTCCCGTCTGCTCCTCCGATGGGAAGCAAGTGTATTACCTAGATGCTGCGGCGGATCAGTTGATGCGCGCGCCGATCGACGGCGGCCATGCGGAAGTTGTTCAGGGGTCCTCGATTCCAAATGGCATCTACGCTGGGGGCGCACCAGCAGTCTCCGGCGATGGCAAGCTAGTGGCGTTCCTTGCATCGGTGACGAATCCAGAAACGCGGAAAGGCGAACAGAAGGTCGCGATCATCAGCATAGGTGCAAACGCGAGATCCCCACAGCGCCTTCTGGAGCCCAACCCGAACATTGCAGGACCACCGGGACCACAATTTACCCCGGATGGAAAAGCGGTGGCATACGTTGTGCGCGAAAATGGGGTGGATAACGTATGGGTCCAGCCGCTCGATGGATCAAAAGGCCGCCAGATAACGAATTTCAGCTCTCAACAAATTTTTGAGTTTCATTGGTCGCCGGACGGTAAGACCCTTGGGGTCCGCCGCTTCCACACCGATTCCGACGTTGTACTGCTGCATGATTCCGGGTCTTCACCACAGTAGACGAGTCAGACCGCTCGCCGTTTGTGCTTTGTGTGTTCGGTTCCCGCGACAGCGCAATGCACGCAGAGAAAAATTGTGAAGGAACAGAAAAATACTCGAAGTCAAGGATTTTCGTTCGTCAAGGACAGCAACTTCACGCTGTGGAAAAACTGTGAATCACCTGTGAATGGCGCGCGCCATGTTCGTTTAGTTTTCTCTTGCTCCTTTGCTTCCGTTTAGGCAGAATCCGCGCTCGCACTTGAAGGAGTGCAGAGAGCTTGTAGCTCCTCGGCAGTCTCGTGATGGCACCCGCGTGGGGCGGAAATTGTGTCACGAGACTGAATTATAGGACAGCTCGACAAAACCACCCCAACGGGGTAGGTTTTTCACAGCATTTCCACGGGCGTGGAAATCGACGGGGTCTTATTGCTACTGTGAATGCCTGGGACAAAATTCTCCAACTGATGGAGCGGCGGGTTAACGCTCATAGTTTCTCTACCTGGTTTCGACCTACGCGGTTGGAATCGGCGGAGGAGGGCCGCCTGCTGATTCGCGTCCCCACGGCAATATTCCGCAAACGCTTGACACAGACCTACGGCGACCTGCTCCAAGCGGTGCTTGCTGAGGTAGGCACGCCCAACGCGCGGCTGGAATTCATTTGCGCGGAAAGCGAGCCGGGGAATGGTCCGGCGCCGGCGCAAGCCAAGCTCGATTTCGACTCGGCGAACCACCAACTGAATCCACGATACACGTTTGAAACGTTCGTTGTGGGCAGTAGCAACCAGTTTGCGCACGCCGCGGCACAGGCCGTGGCGGAGCAACCCTCGAAATCGTATAACCCGCTTTTCCTATACGGGGGAGTGGGCTTGGGAAAAACGCACCTGATGCATGCGATCGGGCACGCGATCAAGAGACGCAATCCCGCGGCGCGGCTGATTTACGTTAGCGCCGAAAAATTCACCAACGAAGTAATCGCGGCGGTGCGCTTTGACCGCATGAGCGTGTTTCGCGATCGCTTCCGCACAATGGATATATTGCTGGTGGACGATATTCAGTTCATTGCCGGCAAAGAACGGACACATGAGGAATTTTTTCACACTTTCAACGCTTTGTATGAGCAGCAAAAGCAAATCGTGATTTCCTCGGATTGCCCGCCCAAAGAAATTTCCGCGATTGAAGAGCGGCTGCGTTCCCGCTTTGAATGGGGGCTGATCGCGGACATTCAACAGCCTGACCTTGAGACTAAAATCGCCATTTTGCAAAGAAAAGCGGAGAGCGAACAGGTCAAAATTGGCGAAGACGTCGCGGAATTCATCGCGCGCTCGATCAAATCGAACATTCGCGAGCTTGAAGGTGCGCTGATTCGGTTGCTGGCGTATGCGTCGCTCACAGGGGTGGAGCTTAGCGTCGCGACGGCACAACAAGTTTTGAAGAATTTAATCGACACCCAAGAGAAAAAAATATCGATCGAGCAGATCCAGCGGCGCGTGGGCGAGCATTTCGGAATGCGCGGACAAGACTTAAAGGTCCGCAGCAACTCGAGAGAGATCGCATTCCCGCGCCAGGTGGCCATGTACATGGTGAAGCAACTCACGTCGGCGTCGCTGCCGGAAATCGGGCGTCAGTTCGGCGGAAAGCATCACACCACCGTGCTGCATTCAATTCATAAGATCGAGAACCTACGCCATACCGATAAAGAATTGAACAAGACGATCAACAGGCTACTCGACTCGTTCGGATAGGGTTGAAGGGGTTTTCCGCAGCCGTGATTCCCGCGGCATGTGAATTTCGCGTGAATTCATCGTTGCCCGCCTCCCCTGGACAGGTTTCCTCACTGGCGCGCAAATGTCCACAAGCATCAAGGGCCTGCAAGGTGGGTAAGCGAAGTGGTATGGCGGGATTTCCGAAAAACCCACAGCTGCGGCGGCTACTACGGTATTCCCTTCTTTATTCAAATAAAGAAAAGAAGTAAAGTACAGCGCAGCAAAACGCAGCCGACGAGGAAAACGCGCGATGGAATTTAGTGTAAAAAGAAGCGATTTGCTCGACGAATTGGATCTGACGCAGGGCGTGATCGAGCGCAAGACGACGATCCCCATTCTTTCGCACCTTCTTTGCGAGGCGAAAGGCAATCGTTTGTTCATCACCGCCACGGATCTTGAGTTGAGCATTCGCACGTCGTGTGAAGCCAAGGTGAAGAAAGAGGGCGCGGGCACAATTCCCGCAAAGAAACTCCTTGATTTGGTGCGTCTGCTTCCCGAGGGCGAAATTCGTTTTAAGTTGCTCGACAATCACTGGGTGCAGATTGTTTGCGACCGCAAGTCGTATAAGATGGTCGGTATGTCGAGAGAGAATTTTCCGGCGCTGCCCGAGTTTCCCCGCACGCTCGTCAAGTTGCCGGCGAAACTATTTTCCAGCTTAATCTCAAAGACAATCTTTGCGATTTCACAGGAAGAGTCGCGGTACACGTTGAATGGAGCGCTCGTCGTGTTGAATCCGACCACTCTAACGATGGTTGCGACGGACGGCCACCGCCTGGCCATGGTGGAGATGAGCCACAAACTTACCGGGCTGCCCGGAGAAGTTCGTGTCCTTGTGCCAAAGAAGGCAATGACGGAAGTGCAGCGCTTGTGTATGGAAGTCGGCGACGATGCGGAAATGGAATTTGCACAGGATGAAAGCCACCTCTTCTTTCAATTCGGCGGGCGGTTGCTGACATCTCGTAAATTGACGGGGACGTTTCCGAATTACGAGGCCGTGCTACCGCGCGAGGTCAACAAGACCGTCGTGCTCGAGCGTGGCGAACTGCAAGACGCGTTGCGCCGCGTTTCGCAGCTCGCCGACCAGCGCTCGCACGCGGTGAAGTTCATGCTGGCGAAAGAAGGCGTTGAAATTTCGGCCTCGAGTCCGGAATACGGCGAAGGAAAAGAAACGATCGACAAGGAATTCAAGGGCGATCCCGTCACCATTGGTTTCAATGCGCAGTACCTGCTCGATTTCCTTGCGGCTGCGGCTGACGGACCAATCTCGGTCGAGTTGAAGGACGACCAGTCCGCCGGCCAACTGCGCCCTCTCGCCGATGAGTCCTGCCGCTACCGCTATGTCGTCATGCCAATGCGCATTTGAAGCATCCAACGATCATTGCCGCCTAGCTGTTTCGCGAAAATCAACACCGCCGCCCGCATCCAATCTCCACAAACAAAGTTCTGAAAAAAGATCTCTCCCTGACCGTGAGGACAGGGGATTTGTTGAGGACACTCGCGCTACGATGAAGTCTCCCTAATGGCCGATTGCGCTTAGGCTAGAGAAGGCAAGGGGCCTCTGACGGACACGTTTCTCTCAACCTTGTTTTGCGAGGCGTACCGCGGAGGATGGCGGGGTGTCGATGAAATTCAGTTTTAATCTTGGGCCTTCCGCAGAAGAGGCTGAGAAAGCGGCCGCGGTCGAGGAAGAATCGAAAGCCGCAACCACGCTCAATTATTGGTGCCGGAAATTCGGCGATCCGGAACTGGACGAGATCGTCGAAGACCACCGCGCGTGGGTCGAATCGCGCGGCGAGGCCGGCAGAAAAGCTGATCTCATCGGCGCGAATTTCGAAGGCGTCGACTTGATGGGCGCTGAGCTGCCCGGGGCAAACCTGTTGCGCGCAAATTTGAAGGGCGCGGATCTACTGCTCGCCGATTTGCGCGGCGCGTGCCTGATTGAAGCGGACCTGAGCGAAGCGAACCTCGTCAGCACAAATTTGCGCGGCGCGAGTTTGGCGGGCGCGAACTTGGTGAATGCGACGGGTCTGGTGGCGCGGCAACTTGCGGGCGCGAGCCTTTTCGGCGCAGATCTGCCCGAATCAATTTATCCTTTTGAAGGACTGGCAAAAATCTCTGCGGTGTCCAGAATTCTGCGCGTTCTTATGGTGGCGATGACGATCGTGTGCGCTCTCGTGTGGCTGATCGTTGCCAGAACGAAGGACGTGCAACTCCTCCGAGATTCCCCGGCTCTCGGCACCGCAGTGCCTACGCTCGCTTTTTACTTGATCGCGCCGCTGCTGCTCGCAGGGGCCTACATCGGTTTCCATTTCTTTCTGCAACGATTGTGGGATGCCCTCGGCGAATTGCCCGCCGTGTTTCCGGACGGCCGGAGGATTGCGGAATATGTTCCGGCTTCAGTGATCGCTCTCGCGCCGGCGCGGATCGACGAACTGGATGCGGAGCGGGCGTCCCTGCGCTTTTTGCAGCGAATAATTTCGAAGCTGGTGGCTTATTGGATGATTCCGGCCACACTTGTTTTGTTGTGGGCGCGCTACCTGACGGAACAAGATTTGCGCGGCAGCCTGCTGCAAATATTTTTCATTCTGCTCGCGGCGGCAATGAGCGGATTTCTGCCGGGTAACGCGACCAGCATATTTATGCCATTACGGCGTGATCCGAGCGAGGCGAAACAATTCGCAACGCCCTGGCAAAGTGGTCGGTTCACGGCTCTGACGCTTGGCGCTTGTTTGCTCTTGCTAGTGCTTTCCATCGGCGCCATTTTGGGCGCTCCACGCGGAAATGGACGTGCGCCGGACTTGAGTCCATCTAGTTTTCGCCGATGGAGTGCCGACATTTTCTGGCTCGTGGGTTACGACCCGTTTCCTGACGTCACGGGCGCGCGCATTTCCGCGGCACCGGCGGGCTGGTCCGGAAAGGACGAGGATTTAAGACTGGTAAAGGGTGCGCGGCTGAACTATGCGAGCTTACGCTACGCACGGGGATCTCGCGCATTCTTCGCCGATGCATGGATGCAGAATGCCGATTTGCATGGCGCATATCTTTCGCAGGCTGATTTTCGTGGCGCGAATCTGGGACACGCGAATTTCGATTCGGCGGTTCTCGATCAGGCAAACTTGGCGGGCGCGGACCTCGCATATGTTTCTTTGACCGGCGCCGTTCTGGTGAACACAAGGTTCGACGGCGCGAATATGTACGGCGCCAAGTTGATGGATGCGCAACTCGAGCGCGCGAGCCTTGAGAAAACGGATCTGCGAAACGCCGATCTCGATGACGCGGAGATGAATCAGGCGGATTTTCGCGGCGCGTATCTTGGATCCGCGAAATTCTCGGGCGCAAAACTCGAGAACGCGATATTTAACGGAGCATTCCTCGATACTGCGAATTTTCGCGGCGCGGACCTACGCAGCGCGGTTTTTCCAGGAGCGATTCTCGGCGGGGCTGAATTGAATGGTGCAAATCTCGACGATGCTGATCTTCGCGGCGCGCTCGCGATTTCCGCCGTGCAGATTTGCTCGGCCGCAAGCCGGCAGGGGCTCCTGATGGACGCGAACATCGAGCAACAAGTTACGGCTCTCTGTGGCAGCGCGCACTAAGAATGTGAAGTTATTTGGTTTTAGGGACTGGCGGCGCGGGTTGGTCGGGGCGGGCGAATTCGAAAATTCCGTGGGGATCGTCGGCGAGTAGTAAGCGATGCGGTTCGACGAGGATTGACGTCGCCGCCAAATCTTCACCACTGGCTGTGAGCGTGCGGTATTTGCCAATGCGGTTCCCGTCCTTATCAAACTTCATTAAATCGTCACCCAGCGCCACCCACACTTCCTGTGTCGCGGGATCGACGCCGATCGCATTGATCACTTTTTGCAACTCAGGCGTCGTATTCTGCTGATCGAGCCGATAAATGGCGCGACGAATTGCTTGTGCTGTTGGATAGATATCGATCGTCTTGAGTGAAATTTGGTACGCGCTATAGCCGAACGCATCGTATTTGCGGACGGTCGGCTCGGGCATGTAGCTGAACGCGTAGTAGATGTGACTTGCAGGGTCGCTGGCCAGGCGTCCGATATTGAGCAAGCGATTCAGTTGCGCGTGCTCCGCCAAGTCGGAAAGATCGCCGAATTCGCGCAGATCCTTGCCCGTCATGCCGTAAACCGTGACAAGCTCGCCGGACTTCATGGCAGCGACAGCGATTTCGCCCGTGGGCAGCGCGACAACCGAAGTGGGCGCTTCTACCGGAATGGACAGCGCGAGCCTGCCGTCGTGCGTGTACACCTTCACCGCGTTGGCGCCGCGATCCGCGACGTAAACACGGCCCGAAGCGTCCACATCCATATCCTCGCCATAGACAATTGCCGCCGGGCCGGTCGCCTCTTTGGGAATTTGTCCGAGGAAAGTGTTGTCGGCGGCGTAAACCTGTACAGCCGGCTCCGTTGTCGAAAGGAAGTAGTACCGACCTGAGGCATCATGCCTGATTGCTTGGATGCCCGGGCCAATGTCGGGAAAAAGCCGCGCGCGCGCCGTAATTTCGATCTCCATGTCGTCGCCCTGCGCGCGGGAATTTCGTGGCGCCAGGAAGAGAAAGGCCGCACAGGCAGCCATGGCTGCTACGGCGGCAATTACGGCTTGGCTGGGACGAGTTTTCATGATCAAGAATTATACACGGCGCGTACGGTCAAATGAGATGCACAGCGGCACGTTTAGGGTTTACACGCAGTACGTAAATTATTCGGCGCGGAAGACGAGCGGCTCGATGGAACGGGCATGTCCGGAAGATTCATCCACGTCAATACGCACAGCGTGCATCTGCACATCGCCCTCGGCCACTTCAAAGCGCGCAGGGAGCCCGTTCAGGAAGCGTTCGATGATGCCTTCCTTGCCCATGCCAATGATGGAATCGTGCGGCCCGGTCATGCCGACATCGGTGATAAAAGCCGTGCCTTTGGGCAGCACGTGGGCGTCTGCTGTGGCGACGTGTGTGTGCGTGCCGACGACGGCGGAAACCTTGCCATCCAGGAACCAGCCCATGGCCTGCTTCTCGGAAGTCGTCTCTGCATGCATATCCACCAGAATCACTTTCACTTCGGGAGGAACGCGGGCAAGTTCGCGCTCCGCGGCGCGGAACGGGCAGTCGAGAGGGGTCATGAACGTGCGTCCCTGCAGATTCAACACCGCGTAGCCGACCCCGGCGCGCGACGTGCCGACGTAAAGCCCGCTGCCCGGCGCGCCATTCGGGAAATTTGCCGGTCGTAGCAGCCGGGGCTGATGCGGCAAATAGTCGAGAATTTCTTTGCGATCCCAGATATGATTCCCGCCGGAAAGCACTTCGGCGCCCGAGGCGAAAAGATCATCAGCCAGCCGAGGTGTAATGCCGAAACCCGAGGCGGCATTTTCACAATTCACAATAGCAAGATCGATCTCTTGCTGCGTGATGATGTCCGCGAGATGGTCGTGCACGATGCGCCGGCCGGGGGAGCCTACGATGTCTCCTACAAAAAGAATTCGCATGAGTTAGAAGTTGGATGCTAGGGGTTGGAGGCCAGGAAAGACAACCAAAATTTATAAAATCCTTTCCGCTCGGCACCTGCTCCGAAAAAAGCGGAGCGGTCCACTTCGCCGTACGCAGCTAGGCCCCTGAACCCCTGATCTAAGTGGGCGCCCAACGCCTGCCTTTAGGCTTTCCTGGCCCGATTGCTCGAGAGAGGACATGCACACCGGCAGGACGACAAGGACTCCCGGGGTTTCAGTGTTGGTTCAAAGTAGCCATCGCGGCGAAACGCGCGTCGCAGGCCAACTCCGCAGTTTATTGTAACAGGGTTTTGTAAAGTTCAGCTCCGGAGGTGGGCGCGGCCGGAGGGTGGCGGAACATCACCGCACTCGCCGCGCAATGCGTGCATTACGCCTGAAAGACCGCCGTCGCGAGCGACCGCGCGATAAATCCGCGCCCGTCAGTGCGAACTTTCGAGCGCCCTTTCGACGAGATTCACACACTTCTCAACGCGCTTTCGCAATGGTCCTTCAAGCTCTTCCTGCTGCCGTCGGAGCGCAAAAAGCTCATCCGCGATGTTCAGCGAAGCGAGCACAGCCAGCCGGGTTGAATCCACCTGCCGCGTGGCTTCGGCGACCGTGCGCATTTTCTCATCGACGAACGATGCCAGTTGGCGAAGATGCGCTTCGTTACCTTCCGCCTGCACGTTATATGTCTGGTCGAAAATTTCAATTTTCATCTGGCTCCTCCGGGGCAGGTGAGGCCATTTTGGGGCATCGTTGCTGGCAAGGCAAGACCTGGCGATTATCGATTCAGGACGATCAAATCGCAGCGCAGCGCCTCCCGATAATCCATCTTCCCAAAAATTGTCGTAGCGAATTTCCTGTTCGAGGCGGGGAGTTGTCGTCGCGAGCGGAGTAATCCAGCTAGGTTGTTCGGCCTGCGTTCGTGCGACGCGCGCCTGCCATCCATCGTCACTGGATCGGCTGGTATTCTGCGCTTGGCACGGAGTCCCGCATACTCCGCCCAAGAACAAGAGCGCAATTGGGGCGGCTGGGTGAAACCGACGAAACATCTCCGGGACGTAAAAATGCATTCATTTCTCCCTAGCACCAGCCGAAGCTCCACATTGTATTGCGCCGTCTTCCAATCCATCAGCGAGGCTTCGATCTGGCGCGCAAATTGTACGTAAAATAACGTCGCGAACGCCGTTGCTGAGACGTCCCGTGCTGGTGACGAGAGGGGATGCCCAGTCCGGCTGGTTGGTTCGCGTCGTGCAGGTCTGCGGGCCAGAGCCGTTATCGAAGTGTTCGGTTGAGTTCTGGGCGCGGCAGGGAATTACGACGCAAAAGATCAAGAGCACCAGAATTATGGCTACTGCATAAACGCGTGGCCGCGCGCGTGATCTTAGGATTTTTGCACCTGAGCGGGACTCGCGGAGTTTTTCACGCAATCGGCGCATCGTAAACGCGCCGGAATCGCGGTTCAATTAGCATCTTTTGCTCTTGTGCTTAGATGGTTCCTGATACATAGGAACATGTGGAAGGCGCAAGGCAAAATCAACGCCAGCTAGACGGTCCGGAGCGCCGCGCCAAGCTTCTCCGCGAGCGCTGAAACGATGCGCGCGGAAAAGTCCGTTAACTGCGCCTCGGCGAATGTCGCTTCATCGCTTTGGAATGTGACGCGCACAAGCAGCGAGTATTTCCCCGCGGGAATTTGACCGCCTCGGAATCGATCGATTGCCTCGATGCGGTGCAATTCAGGAATATTCGCCGAACAAATTGCTTCCTTGACCTGCGCGAATGTCGTGGCATCGGCCAACACAAGGGAAAAATCACGCTCGACGGCAGGGAACCGCGGCAACGGTTCATAGCGCAGCGATCGATGAGCGTGCGCAACGGCCTGAGCGAGCGGCTCCAGACGCAGCTCAACCAAGTAAATTTCCTGGCGCAGCTTAAACCGTTGCGCAAGACTGCGCGCGAGCGGTCCTGCGAGGCCAATTCGTTTGCCATTACTTGCGGGTACCGAAATTTCCGCCGCCCGGCCCGTGGCCAGCCATGCGGGGCCGCCGAGTTTCCACTGCGAGCCGCCGGCAAGGACGAGAATCTGGTCTAACTCGCCTTTCAAGTCATCGAAAGAAAATTCGCGAGCCGCTTCGTGAATCGATTGTTCGCGCGCAAGACCTGTGGCACCGAGAGTGAGTACGCGCGTCTCAACGGGTTTTCCCGCGCGCACTTCATACGCTTTGCCGAATTCAAAGAGCCGCAAGTTGCGCTGTCCGTGATTCAAATTCCATTCGAGAGCCCCGATCATGCTCGTGATGCCCGAGGTACGCATCGTCGACGCATCCTCGGACAGCGGATTTGCTATTGTTGGCGCCGTGACGTTTTCGTGGCGAAACGCGGCGTCATGTTCCGGATCGACCAGCGGAATAGCCACAATTTCCTGGTAGCCGAATGCAACCAGCCGTTCGCGTAGTCTGTCTTCTTCTCCCGCGTACGGCAGACGCGCCGCTGGCTGCTTGGCGGGCGGCAATCGCGGAGGGAATTTGTCGTAGCCGTAATGCCGCGCGATTTCCTCGATGATGTCGACCTCGCGCGTCACGTCGCCGCGCCATGACGGCAGCGTACATTCCCATGTGGCGACGAGCGACCCAATGCTACCGCGGTTCGCGTCGATGCGTCGAGGCGCGAAGCCCAGCGCCGAGAGAATTTCCTCAATCGCGCGATCCGGAACATCCGCACCCATGATGCGCAGCAGCTCTTTGCGCGACAGTTCTATTTTCTGCGGCGGCGCCCAATGTGGATACACGTCGATGACACCCGCGAGCACTTCGCCTCCCGCAAGTTGCTGAATCATTTCCGCCGCTCGGCGCGACGCCATGTCCGCCAATTCGATATCCTCGCCTCGCTCGAAGCGCATCGATGCCTCTGTACGCAACGCGAGCGTTTTCGATGTGCGGCGAATCGAAATGGGATCGAACCAAGCCGATTCGAGCAGCAGGTTCTTCGTGCCGAAGCTGATTTCGCTTTCCGCGCCGCCCATCACGCCGCCAATCGCCACGGGCGCGCGCGCGTCGCAAATTAGGCACATGTCCTTTGTGAGCTTGCGATCTATTCCGTCGAGCGTGCGCATGGTTTCGCCGGGCCGCGCCCGGCGCACCACGATGCGATGCTCGGCAACGCGGTCGTAATCGAATGCATGGAGCGGCTGGCCGAGTTCGAGCATGACATAATTCGTGATGTCCACCACGTTGTTGATCGAAGATTGACCCAGCGCCTCGAGCCGCTGCCGCAGCCAGTCCGGTGACGGCTGAATTTTCACGCCGCGAATGACTCGTGCCGTGTAGCGCGCGCATAGATCGGGACATTCAATCTCGACGCGGGCTGCTTTTGACGCCGGCTCCGCGGATTCCTTGAATTTCGGTTGCACGCGTTTCAGGTCCAGCCGGTAGAGCGTCGCAATTTCCCGCGCGATTCCCAAGTGGCCGAGCAAGTCCGGACGGTTGATCGTGATCTCGGCGTCCAACACCGGCCCTGCCGGCGTTTCTTCGACCGAATCCACGGAAACGCCGGACATGGAAAGGCGAGAGCGCAACTCGGCCGCGGGCGCGGTGAACTCCACGAGTTCTTTCAGCCAATTGTAGAGAACCTTCATTGTTTCCTTGTGCCGCTTTCGTTACGCAGCGCCCATTTTGCGAACTTCATCATGCGATTTTCTTTATCGCTACGCCCGCGATATGTGGCCGCACGATCGGCACCGGCCCGTCGAAATGTTCGAGACGAACTTCCGCAAAACCCGCCGACTCGATAGCGCGCCACGTCTCGCGATCAGGACTGCATCCGTCGGCGAGAAAATGAAACCACGGGCGCAAGCGGCGCTGCCATTTCCGCAAACGCGAGCCCGGCGGGGCCGCAACGTGCTCGATGAAAACAAATTGGCCGCCGGGTTTGAGTACCCGCAAAATTTCCGAGAGCGTATCGCGCAAATCCGGCACCGAGCAAAGTACAAGCGTGCTGACCACCGCATCGATGGAACCGCCCGGGCAGTCCATCGCTTCGGCCGTGCCTTCGCGTAATTCCGCCTTGACGCCCACGCGTTCCGCCTCGCGCCGCAAGTACGCGCGCATGTACGGATTTGGCTCAATGCCGATCCAGCGCACGGTCTTTGCGTAATAGCGCAGATTAGGCCCACTTCCGGGACCAATTTCAATCACAGTGCCCGTTAATTCGCCGAGCAACCCGCTTTTGCGCGCCGCGATTTCCCGCTCGTAACCCGCATTAAACTTATGCAGCGTCCACGCAAAGAGCCGTTTCCGTAGGCCGCGCTCTTCGCCGCGAACAGGGCGCGAATTTTCCGAGACCGACACGGTCGTCATGGTTTTGGCGGCCACTTACGGGAACTGGCGCAAAAAACGCGTATCATTCCGGAAAAACTGCTGCAAATCGTCAATCCCATATTTCAACATGGCCAGCCGGTCGACGCCCAATCCAAACGCGAACCCGCTCACTCTCTTCGCGTCGTAATCAACGAAACCATAAACGGCTGGGTCAACCATGCCCGCGCCGAACAGCTCGATCCAGCCGGAATATTTGCACGTGCGGCAGCCCGGGCCGCCGCAAATGTGACACGACGCGTCGAATTCTGCCGAAGGCTCGGTGAACGGGAAATAACTTGGCCGCAGCCGCACGCGAGTTTGCGGCCCGAAAAATTGCTGCGCGAAATACTCGATTGTGCCCTTGAAATCGCAAAACGTAATGTCTGTATCGACCGCGAGCCCCTCGAGCTGGTGAAACATGAACGAGTGCGTCGCGTCCGGATTGTCGCGGCGATACACCTTGCCTGGCACGACGATGCGCACAGGCGGCTTCTGTTTTTCCATGGTGCGCACTTGCATCGGCGAAGTGTGCGTGCGCAACAAATATCCGGGGGCATTGCCAAGATAAAAAGTGTCCATGTTGTCGCGCGCGGGATGATGCTCGGGAATGTTCAGCGCCTCAAAATTGTAATAGGGTGTTTCAATCTCCGCACCCTCGACAATCGAAAAGCCGATCGAGTTGAAAATGCGGTACAGCTCTTCGTATGTTTGGGAGATTAAGTGCCGCGTGCCAATTGGCCGCGTCACGCCGGGAAGCGAAAGATCAATCTTGTCGCGCGCGGCGGCGGTTTTTTCGGCGGCGGCTTCGACTTCCGCTTCGCGACCCGCAAGAACTGCCTCCACATGCGCTTTGAGGTTGTTCAGTTCCTGGCCAACGACGCGCTTGAGCTCCGGCGGCGCCGACCTCAGCCAATTGTCGCCAATTTTGCGGATAACTCCAATCTGGCGTCCCCGCCAGCGGAGGTCCAGCGCTTCCCGTGCGTCAGACGGTTCGGTGAAGTCATTGAAAAAGTCGGAGTTTTGTTTATTGAATTCTTGGCGCACCTCTGCAAATAGCGCGGAAATCTGGTCGGACGAATACACCCCGATGGCGTCAAGATGGAGATTCGTTTTTTCCAGGATGTTCGCCATTGCGATTAAAGTGTCAAAACGCACCGTATTTCAGGGGCTAAAGCCCCTTAGGCACAAGCTGCTCGATGTCGCGGCTGAAGCCGCGACCCACAAAGCTCAAAACCAGCGCCAGCCGCCGAGACGCCCTTCCTTCAGCAGGACGAACTGGCGCTACGAGCGCCAATGCGCCGCTCCGTGGCACAGGCTCTCGGCCTGTGCTGGCATTAATCATCACACTGGCGCACAGCCTAAGAGGCTGTGCCAGTCACAGGGCTGCCCAGGTGCTGCTTGGCCTGCGCCACCAGCGACGTAAATGCGGCTGCGTCGTGCACCGCAATATCCGCCAGGATTTTCCGGTCCAGATCCACGCCGCCGACCTTCAGCCCGTGCATGAACTGGCTGTACGAAATGCCGTTATTGCGCGCGGCTGCGCCAATGCGTTGAATCCACAACGTGCGATAATCGCGTTTGCGCGTGCGGCGGTCGCGATAAGAATAGCGCAGCGAACGGTTCATCGCCTCCTTCGCCGAGCGGTGCAGCTTGCTCTTTGTGAGGAAAAATCCCTTGGTGTGCTTCAGAATCTTCTTGCGGCGTGCGCGACGCTTGGTCCCGCGTTTTACTCTAGGCATCGAAAAAGCTCCTCGAAATGGACTGTTGAAATTTGCCGGCGCATGGCCGGCATCAAAACTCACGGAATAGAATCGGAGACAAAAAGGTCGCGGCACGTCAAACGTCGGCGCGACGCAACGGGTTTGTCTCGTAGGACCGCTTGCTGCCATGCGCCCAAAAACTCCTGGGCCGACCGGCCGGCAGGCACCCGTGAAGCGCTGCCTGGCGCGGTTAAAAGCTCAATCTTCGAACTTAAATTATTGCAAAAGCCAAATGCTAGCGGTAGCGGCCATATGGCAACTGGAGGCGGATCTTTGCGGCATCGCCCGGCGTCACCTCGATCTGTTTCTTCAGCCGGCGCATCCGCTTCGGCTTTTTAGTGCCGAGCAGGTGGCGCTTGCCGGAATGCATACGCATAATTTTCCCCGTCGATGTGACCTTGAAACGCTTGGCCGCCCCTCGATGGGTTTTCAGTTTGATTTTCTTTCTCGGTTTTCTCGGCACAATCCCCTCGCTAAAATTAGCACAACTTGAATCTCAGGCCGGCTTGGCGGCCGTCGCGCCTTTTTTCGGCGCCAGCAGCGCCAGCAGAATATTCGCTTCCATCCGCGGCCCGAATTCCACCAGCGCGTGCTCCTCGATATCTTTCAACAAACGCATCATTTTCCCGCGGCCCACATCCTGATGGGCCATTTCGCGCCCGCGATGGAAAATCATCGCCTTAACTTTGTAACCCTTGCCGAGGAACTCAATAATCTGGTTTTTGCGCACCTGATAATCATGCTCGGCAGTTGAAGGGCGGAACTTCACTTCCTTGATCTGCGTGCCCTTCTGGTGCTTGCGCGTCTCGTGAGCCTTCTTGTTCTGCTCGTAGAGAAACTTGCCGAAATCAGCGATTTTGCAGACCGGAGGCACGGCATTCGGGGAAATCTCGACCAGATCAAGCCCCGCCTCGCGCGCCGCCTTCATCGCGTCGAAGTAAGTCATCACGCCAAGCTGATTGCCCTGGTCGTCAATCACACGCAATTCGCGCGCGCGAATGCGTTCGTTCACCCGCGGACCACTACTTGCTCCAGCTCGTTCGGCGATAAACCCACCTCCAGCCCCAACTAGTCCGCGACCGCCCTGACAGAAACGCCCGTCAGGTGGACGGGCCATGAAGTATAGCACGGCCTAAGCGGGGCGCCGCAAGCGGCAAGCAAGTCACTTTAGCGTTAACCCTGCACACGACGGCGACGAGCGTTTTCACGCCTATATTGCGCCTCGAGCAATCGAGACGCTTTCCGTGTAGGTGGTTTCCGGCATGTGCTAAACTTAATTCCCAGCTTCGGTTCGCACTTTCGAATCTTTTTCAGGCGCATGCCCAAAGAGCTTTTTGGTACTGACGGAATCCGAGGCCTTCCCGGCAAGTATCCTCTCGATGACACGACCCTTTTTTGCGTTGGCGTCGCACTGGGCGAGTACATCGCGGATCATCGCGATGCTGCGAAATCCCCGAGCGTGCTCATCGGCATGGACACGCGCGAGTCCGGCCCCGGAATTGCCAGCCGCATTGCGCAAGGCTTGCGCGTAGCGGGGATCGAGCCAGTCTCCGCGGGTATTGTCACCACTCCCGGCGTCGCCTGGCTCGTCCACACCGAGGATTTCTCAGCCGGCGTAGTCATTTCCGCGTCCCACAATCCCTATCACGACAACGGCGTGAAATTAATTTCCGGCAATGGAATGAAGTTCCCTGACGCGGCCGAGGCGCAAATCGAAATGCGCATTCTCGCCGCACAAATGGATGACTCGCCGATTCCAGAGAGGGTGTCGAGCAGTTTGCCTGCGACCACGGCTTTGCAAGTCGATTATCTTTCGGCCCTGCGCGGCAAAATGTTTTCGGGAGCAAATCTCGCCGGAATGAAGATTGTTCTCGACTGCGCCAATGGCGCGGCCAGCATGCTTGCGCCGGAGCTTTTTCGCGGACTCGGCGCGGAAGTCCTGACGATTTTCGATAATCCAAACGGCCGCAATATCAACGATCGCTGTGGCTCGCTTCAACCCGACAAAATGCAGGAGAAAACCGTTGCTTCCGGCGCTGATCTTGGCGTGGCATTTGATGGCGACGCTGACCGCGCTCTCTTTTCGACTTCGAGCGGCCGGTACGTCGATGGCGATGCGGTTCTTTTCGCCGCCGGAAGCTTCATGAAAAAAACCAAGCGCCTGAAAGGCGACACAATCGTTGGCACGAGCATGTCGAATTTGGGCCTCGAACGCGCCCTCGAACGCGACGGCTTGAAACTTGCGCGCGTTCCTGTCGGCGACCGTTATGTGCTGGAAGAGATGCTGCGCATCGACGCGAATCTTGGCGGCGAGCAATCCGGCCACATTATTTTCCTCGACGATTCGACCACCGGCGACGGCATGCTAACCGCCGTGAAAATGGCCTCGTTGGTTTCCATCGCCGGGAAACTCGATACTCTTTTGCACGATCTGAAAGTGTATCCGCAGAAAATCGTCAACGTGCGCGTGCGTTCAAAGCCACCACTTGATACTCTGCCGCTGGTTGCGAGCGCGCTTGCCAACGTCGAAAAGAACCTCGGCAGTTCGGGTCGCGTTGTCGTGCGCTATTCCGGCACCGAGCCGCTCGCCCGCGTCATGGTCGAGGCCGAACGCGCCGAAGACGTCGACCGCTGCGCCCAGTCCATCGCCTCCGCCCTCGAATCCTCGATCGGCGCCGCTTGATGAACAAAACCGGTATCGTTCATCCGATACCGGCTTTGATTCCCGTGTACGAAGGTGGGTTTTGCGCCGTCGTTCTTCAGCTACACCCCGAAGTGCTGCCGCAATTCTCGCATTTGTAGCAACTTCCGTTTGGAGTCATCAACATGCCGCACTCGGAGCAAGAAGGCGCGTCGTCAATGGCAGCGCGAGGGCGCCCTTTTTCCTCCGGCGCGTCCACGCGAGCCGGAATTATAGCTACGGCGGCAGCAGACTTCGGCGCCGCAGACTCGTCTACGGCTTCGCCATTCCGCACCAGGTAATCGCGCGAGATAAACTTCCCGCCCAGCCAGCGACCGATGTAGTCAATGATGGACTTGGCGTAGGGAATTTCCTTGTTCCCCGTGAAGCCCGAAGGCTCAAAGCGGGCGTTCACGAATTTGTCAATCATCGCGCGCAGCGGCACGCCATATTGCAGAGCAATCGAAACGGAAAGCGCGAAGCCGTCCATGATTCCGGACAGCGTCGAGCCTTCCTTGGCCATCTTGATGAAAATTTCGCCCGGCGTACCATCGTCATATTTTCCGACGGTCAAATAGCCTTCGTGCCCGCCGACCGAGAATTTGTGCGTGATGGAGTTGCGCTCGTTGGGCAGTCTCCTGCGTTCCGAGCGGAAAAGTTCCTGCTGAGCGCCCACGGGCGTTTCCACTTTAGCGGCTGCCGGTACTGCGGGTTGTTCCGCCACCGCGGTTTTCTTTTCGCCCGCCGCGGAGAGTGGTTGCGAACGCTTCGAGTTGTCACGATAAATAGCCACGGCCTTCAACCCCAATTTCCAGGATTCAACATAAGCCTGCATCACGTCTTCCACCGTCGACTCTTCCGGCATGTTGATGGTCTTCGAAATCGCGCCAGAAAGGAACGGTTGCGCTGCGGCCATCATCTTCAAGTGTCCGCGCCAAGCGATCGAGCGCCCGCCGTTTGTAGCGAGCGAGCAATCGAACACCGGCAAATGTTCGGGCTTCAGATCCGGCGCGCCTTCGATGGTTCCGTGCTGGTCGATCCAGTCGACAATCAGCGACGTTTGCACATCGGAATAGCCGAGGCGTATCAGCGCCATCGGCACAGTGTTATTCACGATCTTGATTACGCCTCCGCCCACGAGCCGCTTGTGCTTCACCAATGCCAGGTCTGGCTCGATGCCGGTCGTGTCGCAGTCCATCATGAAGCCGATGGTCCCTGTGGGTGCCAGAACGGACGCCTGCGAATTGCGATAGCCGAATTTTTCGCCATGCACGACGGTCGTGTCCCAGGCGTCGCGCGCGGCGCGCAATATTTGCGGCTGGACATTATCTTCTTTGATGGGTCGGAGTGAATCGCGGTGCATGCGCATTACGTTCAGCATGGCTTCGCGATTCTCTGGATAACGCGCAAACGGGCCCATTCTCTCGGCGATGCGCGCCGATTGCGCGTAGGCTTCGCCGGTCATCAACGCCGTGACCGCGCCGCAAATGTCGCGGCCCTGATCCGAGTCGTACGGTGCGCCCAGGGAAAGGAGCATCGCACCCAGATTCGCATAGCCCAGGCCGAGCGGCCGAAAATCGTGCGAGTTCCGCTCGATCTTTGGCGTTGGGTAGCTCGCATTGGAAACCAAAATTTCCTGCGCTGTAATGGTCACGTCCACCGCATGCCGGAAACCTTCGACGTCGAATTGCCCATTCGCGCCGAGGAACTTGAGCAGGTTGAGCGACGCGAGGTTGCACGCCGTGTCGTCGAGGAACATATATTCCGAGCAGGGGTTCGACGCGTAGATTTTGTCCGTTCCTTTGCACGTGTGCCAGCGGTTCACCGTGGTGTCATATTGCATGCCCGGATCGCCACACTGCCATGCCGATTCCGACATGCGCCGTAACAAATCGCGGGCGCTAAATTTCTCCACCGGCTGGCCATCGTTCACATTCCGAGTCCACCAATCGCGATCTTCTTCCACTGCCTGCATGAATTCATCGGTGACGCGGACGGAGTGGTTGGCGTTCTGGAAGAAGATCGAACCGTAGGCCTCGCCGTCAATCGCTGAGTTGTACCCTTGCTCGATAAGCACCTGCGCCTTGCGCTCCTCCTTCATTTTGCAGTCGATAAATTCGGCGATGTCCGGATGGTCAACGTTCAAAATCACCATCTTCGCTGCCCGCCGCGTTTTTCCTCCGCTTTTGATCACACCGGCGAACGCGTCGAAGCCTTTCATGAAACTCACTGGCCCCGACGCGATTCCGCCTCCTGAAAGCGTCTCTTTGCTCCCGCGCAGCGTCGAGAAATTCGTTCCTGTTCCGGAACCCCACTTGAAGAGCATGCCCTCGGTCTTCGCCAGGTTCATGATGGAGTCCATGCTGTCCTGCACGGAATTGATGAAGCACGCCGAGCACTGAGGCTTCGGCTGCACGCCCACGTTGAACCACACCGGCGAATTGAAAGCCATTTTTTGCTCGACGAGCAAATGCGTTAGCTCGTCGCGAAACGCAGCTTGAGAATCCGGCGACGCGAAATAGCCGTCGTGCTCTCCCCAACGCACAATCGTATCCACCACGCGCCCAATTAATTGGCGCACCGAGCCCTCACGCTCCGGCGTGTTTGGCTTTCCATGAAAATATTTTGACGCGACGATGTTCGTCGCCGTCTGCGACCATGACTTCGGAACTTCAATGTTATCCTGGCGGAAAATCACCTGGCCCTTTTCGTTCCCTATCTGTGCCGTCCGCCGCTCCCATTCGACCGCGTCAAATGGAGCCACTTTGCCATCCGTGAATTTGCGCCGGAATTCCAGCCCGGTCTGAATTGCCTTGCGATCCTGTTGCTCGACGTCCATTTTGCCCGCCAAATTACCGCTCAATGCCATTTTCGTTTCCGCCATATTTCCTTCCGCCTCCGCGCAGGCAGTCCTGCCGCTGATGGATTTACCGGGTGGGGACAGCGGATTCAACAATTATACCGCAATCCCGGAGCTCCGGCTTACGCGACGGTTAGAGAGGGCAGGCAGCCGCCGCTCGATTGTGGAGAGTGTGACTCTAGCTCTTGGAGCAGTTCAGCGCAAGCCGGGACGGCAGCGGATTTCCGCGCTGCCTAAAACCGAAAAAGGAAAAGCTTCGCTCCTCCCGCACTCAGCACTGCAATTTACGGTCGAGCGGCTGGCCCTTGATTTCTTCGGTTTTTAACCCGGGTCGGTGCCGTGGATTCTTCCATTCCCCCGCTCACGGCCTGTACCACACTCCCCGAATCTGGGAACGCAGTATTACCGGGTTGTGGAAAAAGTGTCAAGCACAAAGCGCAACGCCACCACAAAATCTTTGGGTCTTCGTGTCCAACTTGTCTACAGATAGTGGTTGAAGTCCAAAATGGGATTCGAATGGAACTCGCCCGTTCGTCCCATTTGCTTGTTCCATCTGTCGCGGTTAGTCTTGGATGCATCAAACCTCCATGCGCATCCCGCGACAAATCCGCCAAATCCCGCGCATAACGATTGCCATTTTCTTTCTTTGCGCTTGCGGGCTGCCGCTACCAGCACAATCCAAAGCGAAGCACTCCACAATTGCGCACGCGCCGGCCAAGAGGGTGATTCTCGCAGGCGTGCCCAATTTCGGCGAAGTAACTCCAACTCTTTACCGCGGAGCACAGCCTTCTGACAAAGGTTTTGAAAGCCTCGCCAAGATGGGAATCGATATTATCGTCGATTTCCGAGGCCTGAGTCTGAAGCAAGAGAAGCGTGAGGCCGCGGCGCATAACATGAAACTAATCGTGCTGAGTTGGGATTGCCGCAGCCCCTCCGACAAAATCGCCGCTGAGTTCCTTCGGATTTTGAAACAGAATAGCGGCAAGAAAATATTCATCCACTGCTACGGAGGCATCGATCGGACCGGCGCGATGATCGCGGTATATCGCATGGCGGATGAGGGCTGGACCGCGTCGGAGGCTGCGAACGAAATGCACGCGTTCGGCTACGCGTTCATGCACCACGTCTGGTGCGGCGCTGTGAGCCGGTACGTAAAGAAGTTTCCGCAGGCGATGCAGGAAGACCAGCAACTTGTGGCGCTCCAAGCGGGAGCGCCGCCTCATGCCGCCAACTAATTGGCACACATTTGTTTAAGAAGCCGGGTCATTCCTTGCCAAGAACGACGTTGTATGTCCTTCCACACCAGCCAGTGTTCGTCCAGATCTGTCGCGCCGTGCCGCATATAGAAACGTCGCGCCGCAACATTGGCCGGATCAACGTCGACGCAAATCCGCGACGCCTTCTGATTGGCAAACCATCCTGCCAACCGGCGAAGCAGTTCAGACGCGATCCCGTTGCCGCGATGCTCTGGAATGACATCGACCCATTCCAACTCTCCATCGCAGGAATAGCGGTGCGTCAGATGCCCGGCGATAAAACCGACGAGAGAAACGCCCTCTAACGAGACGTAAACAATACGAGGCATCAGGGCTTGCCGCGGATGGAGTTCGCAGTCCATGTAACCGGAAATGCGCGTTTTCCAGTACTCCTCCGTTCCCCAGCTTATGGCGCGGGCCCGCGCCATCGACGGAATATCGGATTTGTCAGCAAGTCTGTAGAGTACGGTGCGCATGGAAGCAGCGGATGATCTAACGGCGTTCATATATCGTCAGGTCGTCCGTAAAGTCGGAAAAACCAAAAATGTTGATGAGTCTGCGCGTTATTCGTAGCGTAGCGCTTCGATAGGATCGAGTTTCGCCGCTTTCACTGCAGGCCACACGCCGAAAACCAAGCCGACTCCCACGGATACACCGATGCCGACAAGTACCGCCCAAAGGGGAACCGCG
>Ga0307373_10000583_pt1 | contig 70326 bp, 44 predicted proteins | sample OX2MG_FD_202534 | JGI IMG/M metagenome (GOLD analysis project Ga0307373, IMG submission 202534) | Soil microbial communities from Risofladan, Vaasa, Finland - OX-2 | ecosystem: Environmental > Terrestrial > Soil > Coastal area > Acid sulfate soil | place: Finland: Risofladan, Vaasa | collected... | reverse complement strand
TCGAGTCGCCCACCGGCTGTACGAAGCAGTTGATCAGCGTCGCCTGCATCTGGATGCCGGCCGCGGAGTTGATGCGCCCGGCCGGGATGAAGCCGCCCTCGAGCGCCTGCAGGAAGCGGCGCTCCCATTGCGCGCGCCGGTCCTCGGGCTCGACCTGGGCGAGGGCGCGCGCGACGCGCCGGCGCACCTCCTCCACGGTCGTTTCCTTGCTCTTGGCGTACTTCTCGATCAGCGTGTCGCGCGAGATCTCCTGCTCGGCGGGCTCGATTCGGTCGCTGGTGTTGGCCTGGGTGCCGGTTTGGTCGGGATTCATCCTTGTTCTCGTCCGGTTCTAGGTTGAAGGAGCGCGCAGGATAGCTCTGCGCGAATGCCGTTTGGAGCCCGTCTGAACATTTGGTACTTCAGATCAAATATTCCGCCTAATGCTTTGAAAATACAAGCGCTTTATCGGAATCATCCAGGCACTAAATAGGCTGTGGAGCGATTGTGGATGAAACGCTTTCCCAATCCGCGAAGCAGGGCATATCCATTTGATTCCGGGGCGGGTTCGAAGCCGGGGAGCGTCGCCTGTCGACCACTACCGGCGGTGCCGGCGAGGCTGCCTGCGGCTAGGTCTCGTACTGGATAATTATACAGCTCCGGGGGATCTGGAGCCCAGCGGGGCCGCGCCCGGGCCGTGCGGCGCGCTGCTCAGTCCGCCGTTTGCGGGTCGGGCTGGGCGCCCCCGGGGTGCGCTTCCTGGGTCTGGCGCGCGCGGCGCAGCGTGTCGGCCACCTCGGCGTGCCCGAAGCGCAGCGCCAGCTCCACCGGCGTGTCGCCGTCCCTGGAGGTCAGCGCCGGATCGGCTCCGCGCCGCAGGAACAACTCGACCATCGGCGCATGGCCCTTGACCGCCGCGTAGGCAAGCGGGGTATAGCCGTTGTCGTGGTGCAGGTTGGGGTCGAAGTTCATCGCCAGCACCTTGCGGGCGTAGGCGAGGTTGTTCTTCTCGATGGCATAGAACATCGCGCGGATGCCTTCCGGGCTTTTCTCCCTCGGCTTGGGCTCCAGGCCGGTGGGCAGCAGCCGCACCGCGGAATTGATGAGCGAGACCCCGACCATGGCCACCAGCGCGAGCAGCAGCGGAATCTTGGAGATGTGCAGTCCCTGGGCGATCTGCTCGGGCATGTTGGCGCCGGCGATCAGCAGCACCACCGCGAGGAACAGGAAGAAGCGCAGGTACAGGAACAGGCTGATGATCACCGCGCAGCCGAGCACCGCCACCAGCCAGGCGTCGTTGATGCCCAGGACGTCGACCACGTATTCGTGCGGCAGATTGGCGAGGACCGCGGTGATCGCGATGAGCGTCATCAGCGCCCATTCGCGAAAGCGGATCTTGGCAAGCAGGTCGTCTTTATCGCGCGCCATGGGGCGCTTCTCGCTCTGGCCGCAGGAGGCTGCATTTTGGGTACGCGGCCGCGACCTGGCAAGTCTGGAAGAGGCGGCGCGAATTCAAGGCGCTTGCGCAGTGTAAAATTTCGGCCGCAACATCAGCGAGCGTATTGCAGGACATGTCGAAAGCATTCGTGCGCGAATCCGAGGACGCGGCCGAAGCGGCGCCCGAGGCGCCCGCACCGATCTCCGGGGGCAAGAATTACATTTCCCCCGCGGGCTATGCGCGCCTGCGCGCCGAGCTCAAGCAGCTGGTCGAGGTCGAGCGCCCGCAGGTCGTCAGCACCGTGGCCTGGGCCGCCTCCAACGGCGACCGCTCCGAAAACGGCGACTACATCTACGGCAAGCGCCGGCTGCGCGAGATCGACCGCCGCGTGCGCTTCCTGATCAAGAGGCTCGAGGCCGCCGAAGTCGTCGACAGCGCGGGGCGCGATACGGAGCAGGTGTTCTTCGGCGCGACGGTCACCGTGCACTCAACGGGCGGGGGCGAGCGCACCGTCACGATCGTGGGCACCGACGAGGTCGACCCGGTCAGGCGCCGGGTGTCCTGGATTTCGCCGATCGCCAAGGCGCTGCTCAAGGCGCGCGTGGGCGAGGTCGTGGCGCTGCACAGCCCCGGCGGCGCCGAGGAGCTGGAGATACTCGAGGTGCAGTACCTTCCCATCGACTGACCCGGAGAGGAGCGGCGCGTGAGTCTGGCCAAGGATTTCAAGGATTTCGCGATGAAGGGCAATGTCGTCGACCTGGCGGTTGCGGTGATCATCGGCGGGGCCTTTGGCAAGATCGTGTCCTCGCTCGTCAGCGACGTGGTAATGCCGCTGATCGGGATCCTGATCGGGGGGCTGAACTTCAGCGGCCTGTCGATCAAGATCGGCGCAGCGACCGTCGGCTACGGCAAGTTCATTCAGAGCTGCGTCGACTTCCTGATCATCGCCTGGGTGATCTTCATCGCCGTGAAGCTGCTGCAGCGGCTCAGGCGCGAGGAGCCGGCCGCGGCGGCCGCTCCGCCCGCGGCGCCGCGCGAGGAAGGGCTGCTCGAAGAAATCCGCGACCTGCTCAAGCAGCGCCTGTAAGGGGGGGCGCGGGCCGCGCCCTTGAATTCAGCCGGCACCGTCCCCAATGTCGGATGCGGCCGATCAACCGGAGAGAACACGATGACGCAGGTGAGCGCCAAGGAGACGCTCGGCTTCCAGGCCGAGGTCAGGCAGCTGCTCAAGCTGATGATCCACTCGCTGTACAGCAACAAGGAGATCTTCCTGCGCGAGCTGATCTCGAACGCCTCCGACGCGGCGGACAAGCTGCGCTTCGCGGCGCTGTCCGACAAAGCGCTCTACGAATCGGACCCCGAGCTGAAGATCCGGATCCGCGTCGACAAGCAGGCGCGCACCATCAGCGTCGCGGACAACGGCATCGGAATGACGCGCGAGGAGGTCATCGCGAACATCGGCACCATCGCCAAATCGGGCACGCGCGAGTTCCTGGAACACCTGAGCGGCGACCAGCAGCAGGACGCGCACCTGATCGGCCAGTTCGGCGTCGGCTTCTACTCCGCGTTCATCGTCGCCGAGCGGGTGACGCTCGCCACGCGGCGCGCCGGGCAGCCGGCCGAGGCGGGCGTGCGCTGGGAGTCCGACGGGGCGGGCGAATTCACGATCGAGTCCGTCGCGCGGCGCGAGCGCGGCACCGAGGTGACGCTGCACCTGCGCGAGGGCGAGGACGAGCTGCTCGAGCCCTGGCGCATCCGCGACATCGTGCGCAAGTACTCCGACCACATCGGCCTGCCGATCGTGTTGGTGGGCGAGTCGAAGGTCGACCCGGTGAGCAAGGAGTTCATGGCGGGCAAGGAGGAAACGCTCAATCAGGCGAGCGCGCTGTGGGCGCGCCCGAAGTCCGAGATCAGCGACGAGCAGTACCGCGAGTTCTACACCCACGTCGCGCACGATCCCGAGCCGCCGCTTGCCTGGGCGCACGCCAAGGTGGAGGGCCGGCAGAGCTACACGCAGCTGCTCTACGTGCCGGCGCGCGCGCCGTTCGACCTGTGGGAGCGGCACCCGCGCCACGGCGTGCGGCTGTACGTGCGGCGCGTGTTCATCATGGACGACGCCGAGCACATGATGCCCGCGTACCTGCGCTTCGTGCGCGGCGTGATCGACGCCGATGATCTGCCGCTCAACGTGTCGCGCGAGATCCTGCAGCAGAGCCGCGACCTCGAGGCGATCCGCGGCGGCGCGGTGAAGCGCGTGCTGGGCCTGCTCGAGGAGCTGGCGCAGAACCAGCCGGAGAAGTACGCCACCTTCTGGCGCGAGTTCGGACGCGCCTTCAAGGAGGGCGTGGGCGAGGATCCGGCCAGCGCCGAACGCATCGCCAAGCTGCTGCGCTTCGCCTCTACGCACGGCGAAGGCGAAGCGCAGGGCGTGGCGCTCGCCGACTACGTGGCGCGCATGAAGCCGGGACAGAAGGCGATCTATTACGTGTCCGCCGAGAGCTTCGCCGCGGCGCGCTCGAGCCCGCACCTCGAGGTGTTCCGCAAGAAGGGCATCGAGGTGCTGTTGCTCGGCGAGCGCGTGGACGAGTGGCTGGTCGCGCACCTGCCGGAGTTCGAGGGCAAGCCGCTCGTGTCGGTGGCGCGCGGCGGCCTCGATCTCGGCGAGCTTGCCGACGACAAGGAGAAGCAGGAGACGGAAGCCCAGGGCAAGGCGCTGCGCGAGCTGACGGGGCGGATCAAGCAAGCGCTCGGGGAGCGCGTGAAGGAGGTGCGCGTCACCCAGCGCCTCACCGACTCGCCCTCGTGCCTGGTAAGCGACGAACACGACATCAGCGCCAACCTGGCGCGCATCCTGCGCGCGGCCGGAGAGCAGCCGCCGGCCGGCAAGCCGATCCTGGAGATCAACCCGTCGCATCCGATCGTTGTGCGCCTGAACCACGAGCAGGGGCACTTTGCCGACTGGGCGGTGCTGCTCTACGAGCAGGCGGTGCTCGCCGAGGGGGGCGCGCTCGAGGATCCGGCGGGGTTCGTGCGGCGCATGAACGAGCTGCTGCTCGAGCTGGCGGCGAAAGCCTGAAGCGCGCCTCGCGTTTCGCGACGCGCGAACGCGGGCTGTATCATCGCGGGGGCATGCGTGCGTTCACCATCGACGGCTTCGCGCTCGCGCTGCCCGCGCATCACCGCTTCCCGGCGGGCAAGTACGCGCTGCTGCGCCGGCGCGTCGAGGCGGCGGGCTTCGCGCGTCTCGCGGTGCCGGCGGCCGCGACCGACGAGCAGATCCTGAGGGTGCACAGCCCCGCGTACCTGCGCAAGGTGGCCGCCGGGGAGCTCACGCGCGCCGAGCAGATGGCCATGGGCCTGCCCTGGTCGCAGCAGCTCGTCGAGCGGGCGCGGCGCTCGGTCGGCGCGACGCTCGCCGCCTGCCGCGCGGCGCACGAGGACGGCGTCGCCGTCAGCTTGTCGGGCGGCACGCATCACGCGTTCCGCGACCGCGGCGAGGGCTTTTGCGTGTTCAACGACTGCGCGATCGCGTCGCGCGCGCTGCAGGCCGAAGGGCTGGCGCGGCGCGTGTTGATCGTCGACTGCGACGTGCACCAGGGCGACGGCAGCGCAGCGATCCTCACCGGCGACGACAGCGTGTTCACGTTCTCGATCCACGCCGAGAACAACTACCCGTTCAGCAAGCAGGCAAGCAATCTCGACGTCGGCCTGCCCGACCTGACCGGGGATCACGAGTACCTCGCGGCGCTGGCGCCTGCGCTCTCGCAGGCGTTCGAGCGCGCTCGGGCGGACTTCGTGATCTACCTGGCGGGGGCCGATCCGTACGCGGGCGACCGCCTGGGCAAGCTCTCGCTCAGCAAGAAGGGACTTCAGCGGCGCGACCGGCTGGTGCTCGAAGCCTGCGGGGCGCGCAGGCTGCCGGTCGCGGTGGTGATGGGCGGGGGTTACGCGGAGCCGATCGAGGATACGGTGCACATCTACTACAACATAGTGAGGGCGGCATGGCGGCTGTACGCCAGCCGCCTGTCGCCGCCTGCACGCAACCGGCCTAACCAAGCTGCTTGAGCATGGTCGCCGCGTCGCTGACTTCGAACTTGCCCGGTCCCTCGATGTTGAGGCTCTTGACGACGCCGTTGTCGACCAGCATCGAGAAGCGCTGCATGCGCATGCCCATGCCGCGCGCGCCCAGATCGAGCTCGAGGCCGAGCGCCTTGGTCCACGCCGCGCTGCCGTCGCCAAGCATGCGGACCTTGCCGTTCGCCTTCTGGTCGCGGCCCCAGGCGGCCATCACGAAACCGTCGTTCACGGCCACGCACCAGATCTCGTCGACTTTCTTCGCCTTGAGATCGTTGTAGTGCTGGACGTAGCTCGGCACGTGCTTGGCAGAGCAGGTCGGGGTGTAGGCGCCGGGCAGGCCGAAGATCACGACCTTCTTGCCATTCACGCCGTCCGCCACGTTCACTTCGCGCGGCGGCATGGGGCAGCCGGTCGGGTCGAATTCCAGCGATTCGGAGAGCTTGCCGTCGGGCAGGCGGTCGCCGACTTTGATGGTCATGTCCTTGCTCCTTGCGTGGTCTTCGAGTGAAAAAAAATGATAGCCGCTTTCATCCGCCGGGGAACAGCTGGATTTCTCCCCGTGGAACGGCGTGCCGGTCGTGATTGACGTGCGGCACGTGCGGCGGCTATACAAGGGGCCTCGGACCTTTCGCGTCGCTGACGGCCATGAAAGTCAACAAGATCGACCACATCTGCATCGCCGTGCGAAATCTCGAGCAGGCACGCAAGGCCTGGGAGCCGGTGCTCGGCAAGAGCGCGCCGGACGATGCGTATGTCGACGAGGCCGAGAAGATCCGCGTCGCCCGCTACTGGGTCGGCGAAGTCGGCTTCGAGCTGATGGAATCGACCTCCCCGGACGGCGAGGTGGCGAAGTTCATCGAGAAGCGCGGTGAGGGCGTGATGCTGGTCAGCCTGAACGTCGACCGTACGCGCGAGGCGATGGGCGAGCTGGCGGCGAAGGGCTATCCGCTCGTCGGCGGGGCGCGGCCGTTTCGCGACTGCGAATTCGCCTTCGTGCGTCCGAGCGCGCTGAACGGGGTGCTGCTCGAGCTGATCGATTACAAGTGGAAGGAATTCGAAGGGACATAGAGGCCGGACTCGTGCGCCGGGGATCCCGAACGTGACTTTCCGCTACTGCTGGGAGGATTTCGCGCCCGGGCAGGTGTTCGAGCACGGCTCGCGCACGCTGTCCGAGCAGGACATCGTCAGCTTCGCGCGCGAGTGGGATCCGCAGCGCTACCACACCGACCCGCAGGCCGCCCGGCAGACACCCTTCGGCGGCCTGATCGCCTCGGGCTGGCAGTCGTGCGCGGTCGCGATGCGCCTGATGTGCGACGCCTACCTGAACGAGTCCTCGTGCGTCGGCTCGCCCGGCATCGACGAGATCCGCTTCCTCAAGCCGGTGCGCCCGGGCGATACGCTGCGTTTCCGTTCGACGGTGCTGAAGTCGGCGCCCTCGCGCTCGCAGGCGAACCGGGGCACGGTCAGCTTCCGCTGGGAGCTGCTCAACCAGGCTGGCGAAGTGGTGCTCTCCATGCTGGGCCACCAGCTCTACCTCAAGCGCGCCGCCGGCTGAGCGCCGCGCACGGCGCGCCCCCCGCGAGGCGGCGCGCATCAGCCGGGCGCGGCGTCTTGCAGCGCGGCCGCGCGGCCGCGCTCGACGTCCACGCCGGCGAGGATCAGGAGGCCGGCGACGAAATATGTGCCGACGGCGAAAATGCCCAGGCGATGGTCGCCGGCGAAGATCCAGGTCACCGCGCCGTAGGTGAGCGGACCGAAGATCGAGGCCGACTTCACCGCCAGGCCCCACAGGCCGAAGAACTCGGCCACGCGTGCCGGCGGCGCGAGCAGTCCCACGATCGCGCGTCCCGCCGCCTGCGACGAGCCCATGCACAGGCCGGCGATGTTGGCCGCGATCCAGAACGCGAGCGGGCCGCGGGCCAGCCCCGCGATCAGCACCATCGCGATCCAGCCGATCAGCGTGAGCGCCACCGCGCGCACGTGTCCGATGCGGTCCTGCAGGTAGCCGAAGCCGAAGGCGCCGCCCGCGGCGGTGAAATTCACCACCAGGATGAGCACGATGGTCTGCCGGGTGGTGAACCCCATCGCCTGCTGCGCGTAGATCGCCGCCAGCGCGATCACCGCCGAGATGCCGGCCTGGTAGAACAGCGTGCAGACCAGGAAGCGCCGCAGGTCGCGGAAGCGCTCGGTCTGGCGCAGCGTTTGCAGCACGCGCTGCCAGGCCCCCGGCGCCGCGCTCTGCGGCTGTGGCCGCGCGCGCTCGCGCAGCCACAGGAAGGTCGGCGCGGCGGCGAGCGCGAACAGCGCCGCCGTGATCAGCATGGTCACCGGCACGAACTGGGCGGCGGACTGCCCGTGCGCCTGCGCAAAGCTGATGTAGGCGAGGCACAGGCCGAGCGCGACGATGCCGCCCAGGTAGCCGAAGCTCCAGCCCCAGCCCGAGACCCGGCCCATGGCGCTGGAGTGCGCCAATTCCGGCAGGAACGCGGCGATCAGATTTTCCCCGACGCCGTAGAAATAGTTGGACAGGACGATCAGCACCAACGCGAGCACCAGGGCCCCCGGCGCGGCAAACCACAGCAGCGCGGTCAGGACGACGCAGCCGGCGCTCGACCAGGCGAGCAGCCGCTTCTTCGCCGCGTGCGCGTCCGCCCACGCGCCCAGCAGCGGGCCGGTGAGCACGACCGCCGCGTACGATACCGACAGCGCCGCGGTCCACGCGAAGGTCGCCCAGGGCGCGTCGCCTGCCACGGCGGCCACGAAATAGGCGTTGAACACCGCGGTGATGACCACCGTGGTGTAGCCGGAGTTGGCGAAGTCGTACATGCTCCAGGCCCACACCTCGCGCAGGGTGACGTCGGCGGCGAGTGCGGTGGAGGTGCGGGAGCTGGACATGGCCGGCAGCTGCGGGGCAAACGATTGTAAGCCGGGTGACGCCGCGCGGGCGAAACGGGCATAATTCGCCGCACGTCGGGAGCTCAAGCATGTCAGCGGTCCAAACCCCGGTAGCCGAGCATCGCCTCACGCTCGCGGAGGTCCTCGACTGGCTGGTCGCGGACCGGCTGGTCGACGCCGCGGCGGTGGAGCAGGTGAAGAAGGAGCGGCGCTACTACCGCGGCGCGCAGCACCCTCTGGTGGTGATCGCCGCCCAGAAGTGGAAAGGCGCGCAGCGCGTGCTGTCGCTCGAGGCGCTCACCGAGTGGCTCGCCAAGCGCGTCGGCATGGATTACATGCACATCGACCCGCTCAAGATCGACTTCGCGGCGGTCACCGAAGTGATGTCGTCGGCCTACGCGACGCGTTTTCGCATCTTGCCGGTGGGCCTCACCGGCAAGGAGGCCGTGATCGCCACCGCCGAGCCGTACGTGCGCGACTGGGAGCAGGAGCTCAGCCGCATCCTCAAGCTCGGCATCCGGCGCGTGATCGCCAACCCGCTCGACATCGAGCGCTACCAGGTCGAGTTCTACAACCTTGCCAAGTCGATCAAGGGCGCGAGCCGCAGCGCCTCGGTGTCCGCGGGCGTCTCGAACTTCGAGCAGCTGGTCGAGCTGGGAAGCGCCAACAAGCAGCTCGACGCGAACGACGCGCATATCGTGCGCATCGTCGACTGGCTGTGGGGCTACGCGTTCGAGCAGCGCGCGAGCGACATCCACATCGAGCCGCGCCGCGACGCCGGCATCGTGCGCTTCCGCATCGACGGCGTGCTGCACCAAGTATATCAGATCCCGGTGGCGGTGCAGGCAGCGATGACCAGCCGCATCAAGATCCTGGGGCGCATGGACGTGGTCGAGAAACGCCGCCCGCAGGATGGCCGCGTCAAGACGCGCACGCTCGACGGCGAGGAGGTGGAGCTGCGCCTGTCGACCCTGCCGACCGCGTTCGGCGAGAAGCTGGTGATGCGCATCTTCGACCCCGAGGTGCTGGTGCGCGACTTCCGCGAGCTGGGCTTCACCGAAGAGGACGATCAGCGCTGGAAGGAGATGACCGAGAGGCCGAACGGCATCGTGCTGGTCACCGGCCCGACCGGCTCGGGCAAGACGACCACGCTGTACTCGACCCTCAAGCAGCTCGCCACCGCGGAGGTCAACGTCTGCACCATCGAGGACCCGATCGAGATGGTCGAGCCCTCGTTCAACCAGATGCAGGTGCAGCCGGCGATCGATCTCGGCTTCGCCGAGGGCCTGCGCGCGCTGATGCGCCAGGACCCGGACATCATCATGGTGGGGGAGATCCGCGACCTGGAGACCGCCGAGATGGCGGTGCAGGCCGCGCTCACCGGCCACCTGGTGCTCTCGACGCTGCATACCAACGACGCGCCGAGCGCGGTCACGCGGCTGCTCGAGCTGGGCGTCCCGCCGTACCTGCTCAGCTCCACCATCAACGGCGTCATGGCGCAGCGCCTGGTGCGCACGCTGTGCCCGCACTGCAAGAACAAGGTCGAGCTCAACCGCGCCGAGGACGAGGCGGCCTGGGACGCGCTGGTCGCGCCGTGGAAGGCGAAGCGCCCGTCCAGCGTGTTCAAGCCGGTCGGCTGCCTGGAATGCCGCATGACGGGCTACGTCGGGCGCGTCGGCGTCTACGAGACGCTGCTTTGCTCTGCCGCAGTCAAGGACCTGGTGATCGGCGGCGCGGACATCGCGCGTATCCGCGACACGGCATTCAAGGAAGGCATGAAGCCGCTGCGCATCAGCGGTGCGATGAAAGTCGCGGCCGGATTGACCTCCATCGACGAGGTGCTGAAGGTGGCGCCGCCTTCGCGGGACGCGGGGCGCTAGGTCATGGTTCGGCGAGTGGAGCTGCGGCGCCGCCTGAAGCGCGATCGGCTGGCGCGTATCTTTCCCTGGTACCTGGTGGCGCTCGGCGCGGCGGCGGTCGTCTACGAGCTGTTCTTCGCGTCCTACGTCTCGCCGTGGTTCGATTCAGGCTGGTACGCGCTGCTGCACGGGCTGCTGCTTGCCGGTCTGGCGGGAACGCTGGTGTACCTGCTGCTGCGTGGCATCCTGCAGCGCGATGCCGGCGAGCTCGCGGCGCTGCGCGCCGGCGAGGAGCGCTTCCGCAATCTCACCGCGTTGTCCGCCGACTGGTTCTGGGAGTCCGATGCCGAATATCGTATCAGCTGGCTGAGCGGAGGCCCCACCGTGCTCGCGTTTTTCGGCCACGCGCTCGCGTTCGGCAAGCGCCTGTGGGAAGTGCCCGGCGTCGAGGTCTCGCCGGCGGCGCTCGCCGGCCTGGCTGAGCTGATCGAGGCACGCTCGCCGTTCTTCGAGTTCGAGATCGCGCGCTGCGGCGAGGACGGCACGCGCCGTATCCATCTCGTGTCGGGGCAGCCGCGCTTTGACAGCGGCGGGATCTTTCTGGGCTACCGCGGCGTTGGGCGCGACGCGAGCGAAAAGCTCGGCGCCGAGCGCGCGCTCGCCGAGGCCAAGGAGCGCCTCGAGCTGGCGCTCGAGGGCGGCAATCTGGCAGTCTGGGACTGCGACCTCGCCTCGGGGCTGACTTACTTGAGCGAAGGCGGGGCGCGCCTGCTGGGCGGCGAGCCGACGGCGCAGACCGCGCGCGCCGCGGACCTGCTCGCGCTGGTGCACGCGGAAGATCGCGGCGCGGTGCGCGCGGCGTTCATGGCCGCGCTCAAGGGCGAGCCGCCTGCCCACGGCGTGGAGTATCGCGTGCGCACCGCGTCCGGCAGCTGGAAGTGGGTCCTGTCCTCCGGCCGCATCGTTCAGCGCGACGCGGCGCAGCGCGCGACGCGCATGGCCGGAGCCGCGGTCGACATCGACGTGCGCAAGCGCGCCGAGCAGGCCATGGGCGACGCCGAGGCGCGCTACCGCTCGCTGATCGAGCTTGCCCCCGACGGCGTGTGCGTGCTCTCCAACGGGGTGATCGAATACGCCAACCCGGCCGCGGCGCGCATCCTCAAAGCCAAGTCTGCGCAGAAGCTGATCGGCATGAAGCTGGAGGACGCGATCCAGCCGGCGCATCTGGAGCGCGCGCGCGAGCGCCTGCGCTTCCACGCGATGGGTCCCGGGGTATCGCAGTTCGAGGAGCGTGGGCTGCGCTGCCTGGACGGCAGCGACACGGTGGCCGAGCTCGCCAGTGTGTCGTATCTCGAGCGCGGGCGCCTGGTGGTGCAAATGGTGATGCGCGATGTCAGCGAGCAGCGCAAGGCGCGCGAAGCGCTCGCCGAGCGCGAACGGCGTTTCCGCGACGTGGTCGAGGCCTCCGGCGAATACGTCTGGGAGACCGACGTCGCCTGGCGCTACACCTACCTGTCGGCGCGCGCCGAGGCGGTCCTCGGGTTCATGCGCGCCGAGGTCCTCGGGCGCACGCCGCGCGACTTCATGCCGCTGGGCGAGTCGCGCGCGCTGGCCGAGTGGTTCGCGCGCCGCAGCGAGCACGCCGAGCCGTTTCGCGACCTGACGCACCGCGCGATCACCAAGTCGGGCCGCGTGATCTGGCAGTCGGTGAGCGGGGTGCCGGTGTTCGACGCCGCAGGGCGGCTCGCCGGTTACCGCGGCACCGGTGCCGACGTCACCGCGGGCAAGCACGCCGAGGAGCGCATCCAGTACCTCGCCACCCGCGACGCGCTGACCGGGCTGCCGAACCGGCTGCTGCTCACCGACCGCGCCAACCACGCGATCCTCGCGGCGGCGCGCGGCCGCGGACGGCTGGCGCTGCTGCTCTTCGGCCTGGACCGCTTCAAGCTCGTCAACGACTCGCTCGGGCACCGGGCCGGCGACGCGCTGTTGCGCGCGCTAGCCGAGCGGCTGTCGAATACGCTGCGGCGCGAGGACACGCTGGCGCGGCTGGGCGGCGACGAGTTCGTGCTGCTGTGGGAAGGCGTCAAGGCGCCCGGCGACGCGGCGGTGGTGGGGCAGCGCATCCTGAGCATCCTGGCGCGGCCATTCGTCGTCGAGGGCCGTACCCTGAGCGTGAGCGCGTCGATCGGCATCAGCGTGTATCCGGACGACGGGCGCGACTTCAACGAGCTGCTGAAGAACGCCGACGCCGCCCTGTCCCACGCCAAGGAGACCGGGCGCGGCGGATTCAGCTTCTTCTCCCCCGAGCTGAACGCGAAGGCGCTCGAGCGCCTGACCATGGAGAACGACCTGCGCCGCGCGCTGGCGCGAGGCGAGCTGGTGATGCATTTCCAGCCGGTGGTGAGCGGGCGCGGGGCGAACCTGGTGGGCGCGGAGGCGCTGGTGCGCTGGCGCCATCCGGAGAAGGGACTGCTGTCGCCGGAGGTCTTCATTCCGATCGCCGAGGAGAGCGGCCTGATCCGCGCCGTCGGCGAGTGGACGCTGCAGCGCGCGCTGTCGCAGGCCGGCGCATGGCAGCGCAGCCTGCCTGGCCGGCAGTGGGTCGCGCTCAACGTGTCGGCGCACGAGCTGGCCGACGGCGAAGCCTTCGTGGCGCGGCTGCGCGAGGCGCTGCAGGCCGGCGGCGTGGACGGCGCGCGCATCGAGCTCGAGGTGACCGAGCGGGTGCTGATGGGCAACCTGGCGGCCAACGTGGAGACGCTGCGCCGCATCGGCGAGCTCGGGGTGCGGGTGGCGATCGACGACTTCGGCACCGGCTACTCGAGCCTCGCCTATCTGCGCCGGTTGCCGATCGACAAGCTCAAGATCGACCGTACCTTCCTGCGCGAGCTCGAAAGCAGCCGCAACGACGCGACCATCGTGCAGACCATCACCGCGATGGCCAAGAGCCTCGGGCTGCACGTCGCCGCCGAAGGGGTCGAGAACGAGGGGCAGCTCGCGCGCCTGCTCGCGCTCGGCTGCGACGAATGGCAGGGGCACCTGTGCAGCGAGCCGCTGGAGGCGGCCGAGTTCGAGCGTCTGCTCGAGCGGCGCGCCGCGGCGGCGAGCTAGCGCCGTCTGCCTGGAGCGCGGCCTGAATTCATCTCGGAGCGCCGCGCGCGTGCGGCGCGGCGCATAGGCGTGCCCATGGTGCATTACGCCGAAATCGTCGGCCCCTACGTGCGGCACTTGCGCGCACTCGAAGCCGCGCCCGCGGTGCGCAAGGCGATCGACGCGCTGCTCGCGGGCGCGCTGCAGGAGGCGGCTGACCAGCTGTCCGCGTCCGTGGCCGCGGGCAGCCGCGATGCGCACGCCTTTGCGGCGCTCGGCTTCGTCGCCTACCAGAGCCGCCAGGGCGAGCTCGCCGTGCAGTTGCTCGAGAGCGCGCTCGCGCTCGAACCGGCGGACGCGGACAGCCGCGCGCTGCTGGCGGCGTGCTATCTGGGGCTCGAGCGCTACGCGGAGGCGATCGCGGCGTTTCGCCAGGCGCTGCGCCAGGATCCGGGGCTGCACGCCGCGCACTGGCTGCTGTGGAGCGCCATCGATGGCGAGCGGCGGCTCGACGCCGCGCTGCGCTCGCTGAAAGGCGCCTTGCTCGAGCAGGCCGACGGCGCGGCGGGCGACGCACCGAAGCGCAAGATCGAGGACACCACGCTATGCGTCGTCGATTGCGCCAACCACGCCTTGGCCGAGCGCGCCCTGCGCCAGTGCATGTCCGGCTGCGAATTCGAGCAGGTCAAGTTTCTCAGCGACCGCGCCTGCAGCCTGCCGGGGGTGAAGAGCGAGCCGATCGCACCGCTGCGCTCGGCCCGGGACTACTCGCACTTCATCCTCAAGCAGCTCGCGCCGCACATCGACACCGAGTACGTGCTCCTGGTGCAGTGGGACGGCTACGTCGTCAACCCGGCGGCGTGGTCGCCTGAGTTCCTGCTGTTCGACTACGTCGGCGCGCGCTGGAGCCACGCCTACGACCGCCGCGAGCCTCACCACAACGTCGGCAACGGCGGTTTCTCGCTGCGCTCGCGCGCCCTGCTCGAGTCGTTGCGGGACCCCGCGATCGAGCCGCGCCATCCGGAGGATCACGCCATCGGACGGCACTACCGGGCTTATCTCGAGCAGCGCCACGGCATCGCGTTCGCGCCCGACGCCGTCGCCGACCGCTTCGCCTTCGAGCATATCGAGCAGGGCGCGCTGCCGTTCGGCTTTCACGGCGTCATCAACCTGGCGCGCTTCGTCGCCGCGCCGGGCTGGGCGACCATGGATTACTTCTTCGGCGCCTAGCCCGAGGCGCCGCTCGCAAGCTCGGCGTCAGCGGGCCTCGAACCTGCCGGAACTGGCTGACGCGCCCGCTGTCTGAGCGAGCTGTCGACAACCAGGAGAGCACGGATGGACTTCGCCAGCGCCGAAAACCAGGTCATGCAGGTGCAGCAGCAGTCGCAAACGGTGGTGCAGAACATCCAGACGCTGGCGCAGAAGCTCAAGTCGGCGGCTCCGGACGAGGCGACAGGGCGCGAGTGGGCCCTGGACCTGCGCGAGATCGCGATGACCGTGCAGAGCCAGAACCAGATGCTGGCGACGCTGGTGAGCCAGATGGGCCAGTACATCCAGACCCTGGAAGCGCAACTGCAGACACATCCGAACCCGACGGTGCAGCCGCGCGGCTGGGCGAGCTCGGGCAGCGGCGGCTTTCTGGGCAATCTCACCGCGGGCCTCGGCATGGGCGCCGGGTTCGGCCTGGCCGAAGACGCGATCAGCGGCATCTTCAACGCCCTGTAGAGGGCGGCACCGCGGGGCGCGCAGCGCCGGCGCCCGCGCCTGACCGCGCCCTGACGCAGCGCGCCGTGCGGGTATCATCCCGTCCGGACACGGCAATGCGGAGGCGCGGTGAAGGCAAACACCATGAAGCGCAAGCTGCTCGCCGGCGAGGCGGCGCTCGGCGTTTCGCTGATGATCCCCTCGCCGCAGCTCGTCGAGATGCTCGGCGCGCTGGGCTTCGACTGGGTGCTGCTCGACTGCGAGCACGGCACGCTGAGCGCGGAGAGCGTCGAGCTGATGGCGATGGCCGCCGAGGCGAGCGGCATGACGGCGATCGCGCGGCCCGCAACGCGCAGCGCCGAGCACATCCTGCGGGTGCTCGATCGCGGCGTGCTGGGCGTGCAGGTGCCGCACGTCAATACCGCCGAGGAGGCGCGCGCGGTGGTGCGCGCGGTGAAGTACCACCCGCTGGGCAGCCGCGGGCTGGCCGCCGGCACGCGCGCCGCGACCTACGACGCGCACGGCGCGCTGGCCGACTACGTGCGCGCGGCGAACGAAGAAACGCTGGTCGCGATCCAGATCGAGGACGAGGCGGCGATCGCGAACCTCGATGCGCTGCTCGAGGTCGAGGGCGTCGACGTGTTCTTCATCGGACCCTCGGATCTGTCGCAGTCGATGGGCCATCCCGGCGACCCGAAGGCGCCGCCGGTCGCGCAGGCGATCGAGCGCAGCCTGGCGCGCATCCGCGGCGCGGGCCGCATCGCCGGCATGCCGGCTGCGACCGAGCAGGTCGCGCAGGTGCTCGCAGGCGGCGTGCGCTACGTCTACACCCACGTGCCGAAGCTGCTCGCGGCGAGCGCGCGCGCCTACCTCGGCACGGCGCGCGGTGTCTAGCGCGCACGCGCCGCGCCGCCGCGAGGCGTGGCATCCGGCTCCGACCCGCGGCGCGGTGCGCACGCTGGGCGGCTTCCTGCGCCTGCTCGAGCTGGACCTCGCAGGGCTGAGGGGCCACGAGGACGCCTTCGAGCGCATCCGCGCCGGGGACCTGCAGGGCGTGATCGTGCACGGCGTGTACCCGCAGCGGCTCCTCGACGAGACGGTCGAGCGTCTGGAGCGCCGGGATCCCCCGTTCCTGCAGACCCGGTTCCCGCCGGAATTCCGCTCCTGGTTCTACGGGCGCAACCTCAACCTGTCTGCGCCGGACCTGGGGCGCTACTTCGACGAGGCGGCGCTGTTCCACGAGCAGCTCGCCGCGCTGCTGCCGCCGGAGCTCGGGTTCACGAGCTACCTGGCGGGGCTGCTGGCGGCGCTCGACCACGGCCGCCCGTTCCTCGCCGCGCCCGGACCGCAGGCCGGGCAGCGCTATATGTTCACCACGCTGCGCGCGCACCACCAGGGCGGATTCATCCCGCCGCACTTCGACAACGAGCAGAATTTCCGCCCGTCGTACCGGCACCTGAGGACCCGCGTCGAGGCGCACATCCTTTCGTTCGTGCTGGCGCTGACGCAGGCCGAGGACGGCGGCGCGCTCGAGGTGTTCGATCTGCGCTGCGAGCCCGAGGATGCGCGCTTTCTCAACGCCGACGGGATCGAGGGCAAGCCCGATCCGGCGCACTACGACGCGGCAAGCTTCCGCCTGCCGCCCGGCAGCATGATCATCCTCGACTCGGGGCGCTACCTGCACCGGCTCACGCCGGTGATCGGCGCGCGCAAGCGCTGGACCGCCTGCAGCTTCATGGCACTGAGCCGCGCGCGCGACGCCATGTACTGCTGGGGATGAGCGTGACGCGCGCGGTGCCGAGGTACTTCGATTTCCTGATCGAGGGCTTTGGCCGCGGCGAGCTCGGCCGCCACGTTCATCTCGGACACTGGGACGCGCCTGCGGATGCGGCCGCCCCCGGCGCGGCGGATTTCGGCCGCGCGCAGGCGAGGCTCGACGCGCTCCTGCTCGACATGGCCGGGCTCGCCGACGGGCAGCACGTGCTCGATGCGGGCTGCGGATTCGGCGGCACGCTGCAGGCGGTCGACGGGCGCCACGCCGGAATGCGCCTGCTCGGGGTCAACGTCGATCCGCGCCAGCTCGAGATCTGCCGCCAGATCACGCCGCGCGCGGGCAACCGGCTGGACTGGGAGCTGGCCGACGCCTGCCGCCTGCCGGTCGCCGACGCGAGCTTCGACCGGGTGCTGTGCATCGAAGCGATGTTCCACTTTTCGTCGCGGCGCGAGTTCTTCCGCGAAGCGGCGCGCGCCCTGCGCCCCGGAGGGGTACTGGTGTGCTCCGACATCGTGGCCAGCCCCGCGGCCCGGCGCCTGCAGGCGCCGGGATTCCGCAACGAGGCGGCGCTGCGCGAGGGCTACGGTCCCTGGCCCGACATCTGGGGCGAAGATGCCGATCACGCCGCTCTCGCCGCGGTCGCGGGGCTGCGCTGCAGCGTGCTGCAGGACGCGACGCGCCAGACCCTGCCCAGCCACCGCTACACGGTCCCGCCCGGGATCGACGAGGGGAGGGATCCGGGCGACCCGATGCTGCGCGCGGCGTTGATGCTGAGGTGGCTGCATCGCGCAGGCCACCTGAGGGTGCTGTACATGCGCTTCGACAAGCCCGCGTAGAATCCCCGCACCCCAGCCCCCTTCTGTTCCTCCCATGGCAGCGCCGGCTTCGAGACGCATCGCGTTCGTCTGCATGACCCCGGACTCCGACGCCAACGAGCACGCGGTGGAGATGCCGAGCTACGGCATCCGGCGGGTGCTCGGAGCGGTGATGGCGGACCCGCAGCTGCGCGGCGTGAAGGTCGGGTTGGTCGACGTGCGCCGGCCCGACGTCGAAGCGTACGTCTCGGCGATCCTGTCCTTCGAGCCCGACCTGATCGGGGTGTCGCTCTACGTCTGGTCGATGCCCTGCCTGGTCGAGGTGGCGCGGCGCGTCAAGCGCGCGCGTCCCGGCTGCACCATCGTGTTCGGCGGACCCTCGGCGCGCACCGCCGCCTTCGATCTGCCGCCGTACGCGCCCGCGCACGCCTACGCGGACGCGGTGGTTGCCATCGAGGGCGAGATCGTGTTCCGCGACATCGCGCGCCTGCCGCAGCTCTCGCGCGCCGCGCTCGAGAGCGTTGCCGGGCTCGATCTGCCGGCGCCTGGCGGCTGGCGCAAGAGCGCGCCGCGCGCCCCGATCGCAGTGCTCGACGAGATCCCCTCTCCGTATCAGCTCGGGCTGATGGGCCAGGGCAACGTGGCCTACCTGGAGACCTTCCGCGGCTGTCCGTTCTCCTGCGCGTTCTGCGAGTGGGGGGCAAGCGACACCACGAAGACGGTGTTCTCCAGCGCGTACCTGGAGCGCGAGCTGGAGGCCTTCGCGCGGCACGGCGTGCCGGCGATTTTCCTCGTCGACGCGGGCCTCAACCTGAATCACCACGCGTTCCGCAACCTGAAGGAGGCGGCCGACCGCAGCGGGCTGCTCCGCAACATGGAATTCTGGAGCGAGATCTACCCTTCGCGCGTGCGCGACGAGCACCTCGAGTTCCTGTCGTCGGTCAAGGCCTCGTACCTCGGCGTCGGCCTGCAGTCGATCGACCCCGCGGTGCTCAAGGGGCTCGATCGCCCGTTCGACAACCGGCGCTTCGAAACCGTCGTGCGCCAGGTCAGCGGCCTGGCGCGCACCGAGCTGCAGATCATCTACGGCCTGCCGGGAGACACGCCCGAAGGCTTCCGCCGCACGCTCGCCTACGCGCGCTCGATGCCGGCCAGCGTGCGCGCCTATCACTGCCTGGTTCTGCCGGACGCGCTGATGACGCGCGCCAAGCCCCAATGGAACGTACGCTACGACCCGGTCACCCTGCGCATGACTTCCTGCGAGGGCTGGAGCGCCGAGCAGCTGCAGGAGATGAAGGCCTGGATCACGCGCGAGGCGCGGGCAGCCGGCGGCAAGGCGGGGGACTTCTGGTGGTTCTTTCCGCGGCGCGCCTGAGCGGGCATGGCTAGCGCGTCGCCCGCCCCGCGCGGCGGCCGCAGGGTGGCGCTGCTCGCGCGCTACCCCACGCGCGACCCCGCGATGCCGCAGTTCATCTCGAACCACGGCGTGCGCATGGTCGAGGCGTCGCTGCGCGCCTCGCGGCTCGACGGGCTCGAGTTGAACGTGTGGGACCTCACGGACGCCACGCTCGAGGCGCTGGTGGACGAGGTGCTCGCCTACGACCCGGACGTGGTCGGCTTCTCGGCCTACCTGTGGTCGTTGCCGTTCTTCGTCGAAGTCGCCGAGGCGCTCAAGCAGGACGATCCGCGCCGCCTGATCGTCTTCGGCGGTCCTTCGGCGCGCCCGAGCATGCTCGGCCTCAAGCCGTTCCGCTGGACACGCGAATGCATCGATGCGCTGGTGATCAACGAAGGCGAGCAGACCTTCCTCGAGATCGTCGCGCTCGCCGACCGCGGCGCCGCCGCGCTGTCCGGTATTCCCGGCCTCGCGCTGCCGGCGGGCGAGGGCTGGCGCGAGACCCCCGCGCGTCCGCTCGGCGACCTGAACGAGCTGCCCTCGCCGTACGAGATGGACCTGGTGCCGCGCGGCGGCCTCGGCGTGCTGCAGACCTACCGCGGTTGCCCGTTCACCTGCTCGTTCTGCGAGTGGGGCACGCTCGAATCGCCCAAGCGCGTGCGCGAGGTGGACCAGCTGTGCGCCGAGTTCGCCGGCATGGCGCGTCACGGAGTGGGCGGCGCGCTGGAGGTCGACGCGGGGCTCAACCTGAACCAGCACGCCTTCCGCCATCTGCGCGAAGCCGCGGACCGCACGGGGTTCTTCCGCGAGCGCCACCTGATCTGCGAAGTCTATCCGGCGAAGGTGCGGCAGGAGCACATCGATTTCCTCGCCTCCATCGGCCGCGCCCTCGTCGGCGTCGGTCTGCAGTCCTTCGACAACGCGGTGCTCGCGCACGTGGAGCGCTCCTACGACGAGGCGCGCTTCGAGGACACGCTGCAGCAGCTCACCGCGGTGGCCGACGTGGCGGTCGAAATCATCATGGGTCTGCCCGGCGACACGCCGCAGAATTTCCGCAGGAGCTTCGAGCGCGCGCGCACGCTGCCCTGCGCGCTGCGCGTGTATCACTGCGTGGTGCTGCCCTCGGCGCTGATGGTGCGCGCGCCCGCCGAGTACCGCATGGACTACGATCCGGTGAGCCTGAAGATGCGCTCCTGCATGGGCTGGTCGGAGCCCGAGCTGCTCGGCGAGATGGAGTACGTGAGCCGGCGCGCCGAGCTCGAGGGCGGCCAGGTGGGCGAGTTCTTCTGGGTGTTTCCGCCGCCGCGGCGCTGAGGATGCACGGCGCCGGCTATTTCGCCAGCACCTTCATCGCCTTCTCGAGCCCGCCAATGGTGGTCGGGTACATGCGCCCGTTCATCAGCTCCTTGATGACCTGCACCGACTGGCGGTAGCCCCAGATCTCCTCGGGCTCGGGGTTGAGCCAGATGCACTTCGAGTACACGTCGGTGACGCGCCTGATCCACAGCGCGCCGGGCTCCTCGTTGAAATACTCGACCGAGCCGCCCGGCTGCAGGATCTCGTAGGGGCTCATGGTGGCGTCGCCGACGAAGATCACCTTGTAGTCGTGGCCGTACTTGTGCAGCAGATCCCAGGTGCGGGTGCGCTCGGCGTGGCGGCGGCGGTTGTCCTTCCACACGAAGTCGTACAGGCAGTTGTGGAAGTAGTAGAACTCGAGGTGCTTGAACTCGGTCTTGGCCGCCGAGAACAGCTCCTCGGCGAGCTTGACGTGATCGTCCATGGTGCCGCCGACGTCCATCAGCATCAGCACCTTCACCGTGTTGCGGCGCTCGGGGCGCATGTGGATGTCGAGGTAGGCCTTGCGGGCAGTCGAGCTGACGGTGTTGTCGAGGTCGAACTCGTCCGGCGCGCCCTCGCGCGCGAACTTGCGCAGCCGTCGGAGCGCGACCTTGATGTTGCGCGTGCCCAGCTCCACCGAGTCGTCGAGGTTCTGGTACTCGCGCTGGTCCCACACCTTCACCGCGGAGCGGTTGCGGCTCTTGTCCTGGCCGATGCGGATGCCCTCGGGGTTGTAGCCGTAGGCGCCGAACGGCGAGGTGCCGGCGGTGCCGATCCACTTGCCGCCGCCCTGGTGGCGCGCCTTCTGCTCGGCGAGGCGCTGCTTGAGCGTCTCCATGAGCTTGTCCCAGCCGCCGAGCGCCTGGATCTGCTTCTTTTCCTCCTCGGTGAGGGTGAGCTCGGCCTGCTTGAGCAGCCACTCGAGCGGAATCTGCGCCTCGATCCCCGGGATGGTCTCGACGCCCTGCCAGAACTCGCCGAAGGCGCGGTCGAACTTGTCGAAGTTCGCCTCGTCCTTCACCAGCGCCGTGCGCGACAGGTAGTAGAAGTCGTCCACCGAGGGGCCGATCACGCCCTTCTGCAGCGCCTCGAGCAGGGTCAGGTACTCCTTGATCGAGACCGGGAGCTTGTGGCTCTTCAGCTTGAGGAAGAAGTCGATCAGCACGCGTCAGGCGGCTTTGTAGGTGTCCAGGCCGATGCGCTCGCGCCCCAGCGCCGCGGCGACCGCGGGGGCCTGCATGACGCGCGCGACGTAGGCGCGGTAGCCAGGCAGCGAATCCGGATCGATGCCGGCGAAGCCGCCCCAGCGCAGCAGGGTGAACGCGTAGGCGTCGTGGAACGAGACCTTCCCGCCGAACCACAGCGGCGCGGCGCCTGCGCACCACTGCTGGATGCGCTCGAGCTGGGCGCGGAAGGCCTGCACCGCCCGCGCGCGCACCTCGGCCTTGGCGGCGTCGCTGTCGGCGTAGCGGTCGGGCATGAACACGTGGTTGAACGTCGGATGCACGGTGTTGTTCATCCAGGCGAGCTGCGACAGCGCCTGGGCGCGCGCCCAGGACTCGGTGGGCAGCAGCCCGGCCTGCGGGAAGCTCCGGTCGAGGTAGTCGCACATCGCCACGATCTGGTTGAGCGGCTTGCCGTCCACCACCAGCACCGGCACCTGAGCGTTGGGGTTGATCGCCAGGTATTCGGGGGTCTTCTGCTCGCCCTTGTGCAGCTTGACGAGCTTCGGCTCGAAGTCGGTGCCGGTGGCCGCCTTGATTGCCTCGAGGCCGACGTGCGGAACGAAGGAGCAGGCGCCGGGTGAGAAGTAGAGCTGCATCATGATTCAGGCCTTCGCGCGGGTCATGAACACCAGCCGCTCGAACAGGTGCACGTCCTGCTCGTTCTTGAGCAGCGCGCCGTGCAGCGGCGGGATGATGGTCTTGCGGTCCTTCGAGCGCAACGCCTCGGCCGGGATGTCCTCGGCGAGCAGCAGCTTGAGCCAGTCGAGCAGCTCGGAGGTGGAGGGCTTCTTCTTCAGCCCCGGCACCTCGCGGATCTCGAAGAACACCTCCATCGCCTCGCGCAGCAGCGACTTCTTGAGCGCCGGGAAGTGCACGCCGACGATCTTCTCCATGGTGTCCTTGTCGGGGAAGCGGATGTAGTGGAAGAAGCAGCGGCGCAGGAAGGCGTCGGGCAGCTCCTTCTCGTTGTTCGAGGTGATGAACACGATCGGCCGGTGCGTGGCCTTGACCAGCTCGCGCGTCTCGTAGACGTAGAACTCCATGCGGTCGAGCTCGCGCAGCAGGTCGTTCGGGAACTCGATGTCGGCCTTGTCGACCTCGTCGATCAGCAGCACCACCGGCGACTCGGCGCCGAACGCCTGCCACAGCATGCCCTTGACGATGTAGTTGTGGATGTCGTGCACGCGCGGATCGCCGAGCTGCGAGTCGCGCAACCGGCTCACCGCGTCGTACTCGTACAGGCCCTGCTGAGCCTTGGTGGTGGACTTGATGTGCCACTCGAGCAGCGGCACCCCGAGCGCCTTCGCGACCTGCACCGCCAGCATCGTCTTGCCGGTTCCGGGCTCGCCCTTCACCAGCAGCGGCCGCTGCAGCGTGATCGCGGCATTGACCGCGAGGTTGAGGTCCTCGGTGGCGACGTATTCGCTGGTTCCGTTGAAGCGCATGGGTGGTTCCTGGACCAAAGCTGAATTATAAAGGGCGGCGGGCAGGCCGGAATTCGGGTTGAGCGGCCTTCGTCCTTCGGCTAAGATCCTGCCCTTTCCAACCGAGAACAGTCCCCAGCATGCTCACCCGCATCTCATCCGCGCTGGCGTTGTGCGCGGCGCTGACGGCGATCGCGCCTGCAGCGTCGGCGCAGAACATCGTCGGCCACGCGGCCGCCGGCAAGGCAAAAGCCAACATGTGCGTCGGCTGCCACGCCGTTCCCGGCTATCGCACCGCGTATCCGAAGGTCTACCACGTGCCCAAGATCGGCGGCCAGCAGCCGGCGTACATCATCTCCGCGCTGAAGGAATACCGGGCCGGCGAGCGCTGGCATCCCTCGATGCGCGCGATCGCCGGCAGCCTCACCGATCAGGACATTGCCGACCTGGCGGCCTATTTCGGGGGGCACAAGCAATGAGCAAGCTTCTGACTCTCGCCGCGGCGGCGGCGCTCGGCTGCGTGCTGGCGGGCAGTGCGCTCGCAAGCGGCGATGCGCTTGCCGGCAAGGCGAAGGCCGCGCAGGTGTGCGCGGCCTGTCACAGCGCTGACGGCAGCAAGCCGACCACGCCCGATTATCCGATTCTCGCCGGCCAGTACTCCGACTATCTGGTCGAGGCGCTGCAAGACTACAAGAGCGGCAAGCGCAAGAACGCCATCATGAACGGCATGGCGGCGGGGCTGTCGGACACCGACATCGACAATCTGGCGGCCTGGTTCTCCAGCCAGAGCTCGGCGCTGCATACCCCGGTGGTGCCGCTGCACTTCGAGTAGCCGCGTTCCGCGCAGCACGCGCAAAGGGCCGCCTGGAGCGGCCCTTTGCGTTGTACGAGCCGGGGCGCGCGGAGCGGCTCAAGCGTCCCGCGTCTTGGCGCGGAACTCGCACAGGTCGCGGATCAGGCAGGCGGAGCATTTCGGCCTGCGCGCCACGCATACGTAGCGCCCGTGCAGGATCAGCCAGTGGTGGGCGTGGTGCGCGAACTCGGGCGGCGTGAACTTGACCAGCTTCGCCTCGACCTCGTGCGGCGTGCCGCCCGGCGCGAGCCCGGTGCGGTTGGCCACGCGGAAGATGTGCGTGTCGACCGCGATCGTGGGCTGGCCGAAGGCGACGTTGAGCACCACGTTCGCGGTTTTGCGGCCCACGCCGGGCAGCGCCTCGAGCGCGTCCCGGCTCGCCGGCACCTCGCCGCCGTGGCGCTCGAGCAGCAGGCGCGACAGCGCCACCAGGTTCTTCGCCTTGGTCCGGTACAGCCCGATGGTGCGGATGTAAGGCTCCAGTCCGGTGGCGCCCAGCGCCGCCAGCTTGCGCGGCGTGTCGGCGATCGCGAATAGGGCCGGCGTGGCCAGGTTGACCGAGCGGTCGGTCGCCTGCGCCGAGAGCACCACCGCGACCAGCAGCTCGAACGGCGTGCGATACGCGAGCTCGCTCGCGGGCTCGGGATTGGCGGCGCGCAGCCGCTCGAAGATGCGGCGGCGCTTGTCCGGGTTCACGCCGCGCTCCCGCGGCTGCCCGGCGGCCGCTTGCGCCGGGCGCGCTCGAGCGCCGCGGCGACCACCGCGCGGCGCCGGGCGCGCTCGTCGCGGGCGGCGTTGGGGCGCGGCGCTCGCGGCCGCGCCAGGCGCGCCGCGCGCGCTTCGAAGCGCGCCTTGGCGGCACGCGCATCGGCCTGCGTCCAGGCGGCGCGCTCGAGCGGCAGCGCCACCATCGCGATGCATTCGACCGGGCAGGGCGGCAGGCACAGCTCGCAGCCGGTGCAGGACTCCTCGAGCACCGTGTGCATGAGCCCGGCGGCGCCGACGATGGCGTCCACCGGGCAGGCCTGGATGCACAGGGTACAGCCGATGCAGCGCGGCTCATCGATCACGGCGCGCGCGCGCGCGGCCGAGCGCCCGCAGGCCGGATCGAGCGGCTTGGATTCGCGCCCGAGGAGGGCGGCGAGCCGCGCGATGACCGGCTCGCCGCCCGGCGGGCAGCGGTTGATGTCCGCCTCGGCGCGCGCGAGCGCCTCGGCGTAGGGGCGGCAACCGGCGTAGCCGCATTTCGTGCACTGCGTCTGCGGCAGCAGAGCTTCGATCGCCTCAGGCGGCACGCGGGGCGGCACTGCGCTCCTCCGCGGGGGGCGCGCGCAGCGCCGCCGCGCATTCGGCGATCAGCTCCGGCCCGCGGTAGATCAAGCCGGTGTACAGCTGCACCAGCGTGGCGCCGGCGGCGCGCTTCTTGGCCGCATCGACGCCCGACAGGATGCCGCCCGCGCCGATGAGCGCGACCTCTCCCTTGAGCTCGGCCGCGAGCGCGGCCAGCACGGCCGTGGCGCGGGCGCAAATCGGCGCGCCCGACAGGCCGCCGGCCTCCGCGGCGCGCGGCAGGCCCTCGACGCCTGCGCGCGAAAGCGAGGTGTTGGTGGCGATCACGCCGTCGAAGGCGTGCCGTCGCACGGCCTCGGCCACGTCGCGGATCTGGCTGTCGGCCAGGTCGGGCGCCACCTTCAGCACCAGCGGCACGCGCCGGCCGTGGCGCGCGGCGAGCTGCTCGCGCTGGCGCGCCAGGCGCGCGAGCAGCCGGTCGAGCGCGTCGCGCTCCTGCAGGGCGCGCAGGCCCAGGGTGTTCGGCGAGGACACGTTCACGGTGACGTAGCTCGCCGCCGCATAGACCCGCTCCAGGCAGAGCGCGTAGTCGTCGTCGGCACGCTCGAGCGGCGTGTCGAAGTTCTTGCCGATGTTCACCCCGAGGATGCCGCGGTAGCGCGCGCGAGAGAGGTTGGCGACGAAGGCCTCGACTCCCACGTTATTGAAGCCGAAGCGGTTGACGAGCGCACGCGCCTGCGGCAGGCGGAACAGCCGCGGGCGCGGATTGCCCGGCTGCGGGCGCGGGGTCACGGTGCCGACCTCGAGAAAGCCGAAGCCGAGCGCGGCGAGCGCGTCGATGTGCGCGGCGTCCTTGTCCAGCCCGGCCGCCAGGCCGACCGGGTTGGGGAAATCGAGCCCCATGGCGCGCACCGGCTGCGCCGGCACCGCGCGCGCCGCCCAGCCGAGCACGCGCGCGCGCAGCGCGGCATCGGCGAGTCGCAGCGTCAGGGCGTGAGCGCTTTCCGGGTCGAGTGCGAACAGCAGCGGCCGCGCGAGCGCATAGAGCATGGCGCCATTTTACCGGCCGCGCCGTCCGCGGCGCGGCGCTTCAGAACTTCGCGTCCTGCAGGTCGTGCGCGGACAGCCGCTGCCAGACCCCGCCGACGAAGCCCTCCATCGGCGCAAAGTGCGACTTGTAGGCCATCTTCGGGCTTTCGCGGATCCAGTAGCCGAGGTACAGATAGGGAAGGCCGAGCTCGCGGCAGGCCTCGACCTGCCAGAGCACGTTGTAGGTGCCGAAGCTCGCGCCGCGCCGATCCGGCTCGTAGAACGTGTATACCGAGGACAGTCCGTCGGGCAGGTAATCGACGATCGAAACCATGGCCAGCTGTCCCTGGTCGCGAAATTCGATCAGGCGGGTGTCGACGCGGCTCTGCAGCAGGAAGTGCGAGTACTGGTCGCGGCTGTCGTTGTCCATGCCGCCGCCGGAATGGCGCCTCGACTGGTAGCGCAGATACAGCGCGTAATGCTCCAGCCGGAACTTGAGCACCTGCGCATGCGCGCTGAGGCCGGCGTGCTGCTTCCAGGCGCGCCGCTGCGAGCGATTGGGCCGCAGCTCGGCCACCGGGATGCGCACCGGCACGCACGCCCGGCAGCTGTCGCAGTGCGGCCGGTAGGTGAAGATGCCGCTGCGGCGGAAGCCGGATTTCACCAGCGCGCCGTACAGCTCGGTGTCGATCAGGTGGCTGGGGGTGGCTACCTGGGAGCGCGCCATGCGCTCCGGGAGGTAGCTGCACGGGTAGGGCGCAGTCACGTAGAACTGCAGGACCGCGTGCGGCAGGTCGTTGAGCCGGGACATGAATTGCGCGTCGCGCCGTGCGTTTGCCAAACCCCGCGGCGGGGACCTCAGCGCGCGGTTGCGCGCTGCCAGGACCCCGGCGCCTCGGGATAGTTTACCAATGCCGAGAGCGCGCGCAAGAAATCGCGCCGGGGAATTTCACGTGCGCCGAGCGAGACCAGCAGCGCAGTGCGCACCTGGCAGTCGACGAGCGGAAAGCCGCGCGCGCGCAATTCCTGCACCAGCCCAACGAGTGCCACCTTGGAGGCATCGGTGGCGTGCGAGAACATGGACTCGCCGTAGAACATGCGCCCGAGCGCGACCCCGTACAGGCCGCCCACCAGTTCCCCGCCGCGCCAGGTTTCGAAGCTGTGCGCGTAGCCGGCGCGATGCAGCGCTAGGTAGGCCCGGCGCATCTCCTCGCCGAGCCAGGTTCCGCCATCGCCCGGGCGCGGCGCAGCGCATCCGGCGAGCACGCGCCCGAAGGCGCCGTCGATGCGCACCTCGTAGCCCTTGTTGCGCGCGCTCTTGGCCAGGGAGCGCGATATCTTCAGCGCGTCGCAGTACAGCACCAGGCGCGGATCGGGCGACCACCACAGGATCGGCTCGCTGCCCGAGTACCAGGGAAAGATGCCGCGGCGGTAGGCCTCGAGCAGCCGCTCGGGCGACAGGTCGCCGCCCGCGCACAGCAGGCCGTTCGGGTCCCGCCGCGCGCGCTCGACGGGCGGGAACGAAGCTCCGGCATCGAGCCAGGGAATCATGGACGCGGCATGATGCCACGGCCCGGCCGGGGCGGCGGGTGCACTATCGACGTGCCAAAAAGCCGCGGACGCATCACAATGGTGCAGCGACGGGGCGGGCAATCCGCCCAGAAAAAGAACCTTAACGCGTAGCGGCAGCAAGTCGGCAGTCGACGCCCGGTTCTTCCCCGTAGCCCCGCTTTCGTCATTGATCGAGTGGAGGTGGCACTACCATGCAGGCCCTGAAATCCGGTTCCGACGTCCTGTTTGTCCTGCTCGGCGCGATCCTGGTGCTCGCGATGCACGCCGGGTTCGCGTTTCTCGAGCTCGGCACGGTGCGCTCCAAGAACCAGGTGAACGCGCTGGTGAAGATCCTGAGCGATTTTTCGGTCTCCACCGTGGCCTATTTCTGCATCGGCTACGGCATCGCCTACGGCGTGACGTTCTTCGGCGGCGCCGAGCAGCTGGCGCAGAAGAACGGCTACGAGCTGGTGCGCTTCTTCTTCCTGCTTACCTTCGCGGCCGCGGTGCCGGCGATCGTCTCCGGCGGCATTGCCGAGCGCGCGCGGTTCTATCCGCAGCTGCTCGCGACGCTGCTCATCGTCGCGCTGGTGTACCCGCTGTTCGAGGGCATCGCCTGGAACCACCGCTTCGGAGTGCAGGCCTGGCTGCAGGCGCACTTCGGCGCCGAGTTTCACGACTTCGCGGGCTCGGTGGTGGTGCACGCGGTCGGCGGCTGGATCGGGCTGGCCGCGGTCCTGCTGCTCGGCCCGCGCAGGGGCCGCTACAACAGGGACGGGCGCATCAACGCCCATCCTCCGTCGTCGATCCCGTTCCTCGCGCTGGGGGCGTGGATCCTGACCGTCGGCTGGTTCGGCTTCAACGTCATGTCGGCGCAGTCGATCGACAAGGTGAGCGGCCTGGTCGCGGTCAACTCGCTGATGGCGATGGCCGGCGGAACGCTCGCCGCGCTGCTCGCCGGCAAGAACGACCCGGGGTTCGTGCATAACGGGCCGCTGGCGGGCCTGGTCGCGGTGTGCGCCGGGTCGGACGTCATGCACCCGGTCGGCGCGTTCGTGGTCGGCGCGGTGGCCGGCGCGCTGTTCGTCTACCTGTTCACCGTCACGCAGAACCGCTGGAAGATCGACGACGTGCTCGGCGTGTGGCCCCTGCACGGGCTGTGCGGGGCCTGGGGCGGGATCGCCTGCGGCATCTTCGGCTCGAGGGCGCTCGGCGGCATGGGCGGCGTGAGCTTCATGTCGCAGCTCGCCGGCACCGCGCTCGGCATCGTGGTCGCGCTGGCGGGCGGCGGCATCGTCTACGGCGCGATCAGGGCGACGCTCGGGCTGAGGCTCGACGAGGAGGAGGAGTTCAACGGCGCCGACCTGTCGATCCACCGCATCTCGGCCACGGCGGAGCGCGAGGCGGGCAGGGCCGGCTGACGCGGCACGGCCGCCGCGCGCTCAGCGCGGCGCGATGTCGCCGGCGTGGAAGCCGAAGCTGCCGCGCTTGCGGTCCTCGAACCAGTACTTGAGCGTGAGCCCGACGGTGCGGAACGCGATCTCGGGCCACGGCACCTGCGCCTCCTCGAACAGCGCCACCTCGAGGCTCTCGACGCCGGGCTTGAAATCCAGGCTCGCCAGGCGCGCGCGGTAGAACAGGTGCACCTGGTTCACGTGCGGCACCGACAGCATGCTGAAGGGCTCGCCGAGCTCGACGCGCGCGCCGGCTTCTTCCAGCGTTTCGCGCAGCGCGGCCTCGCCGGCAGTCTCGTCGTTCTCCATGTATCCCGCCGGCAGCGTCCAGTAGCCGTAGCGCGGTTCGATCGCGCGCCGGCACAGCAGCAGCCTGCCGTCCCATTCCGGAACGCAGCCCACCACCAGCTTCGGGTTCTGGTAGTGGATCTCGCCGCAGGCGTCGCACACGTAGCGCGGCAGCGAGTCGCCGGGAGGCACGCGCTTCGCCACCGGCGCGCCGCAGTTCGAGCAGAATTTCATCATGCGATCATGCAAAAGCCGCCTGTATGATACCTGCGATGCGTCCGTCTCACGTCGAAGCGATCCTCGCCTCGGAGCTGCGCGCCGCCGCGGGCGGCCAGCACACGCCGGTGATGCTGTGGGGCGCCCCCGGCGTGGGCAAGTCGCGCATCGTCGCCGCGCTGGCCGCCGCCGAGGGCGTGGCGCTGCTCGACGTGCGGCTCGCGCAGATGGAGCCGAGCGACCTGCGCGGCATTCCGTTTCGCGACGGCGAGCACGTGCAGTGGTCGGTGCCCGCGCTGCTGCCGGACGCGGGCCGCCACGGCGCGCGCGGGATCCTGTTCCTCGACGAGATCAGCTCCGCGCCGCCGAGCGTGACCGCGGCGGCCTACCAGCTGATCCTCGACCGGCGCCTGGGCGAGTACCGCGTTCCCGAGGGCTGGGCGATCTTCGCCGCCGGCAACCGCCACGGCGACCGCGGCGTCACCTACCAGATGGCGGCGCCGCTCGCCAACCGCTTCACGCACTACGAGCTCGAGCCGCACCTGGACGACTGGGCGGCGTGGGCGCACCGCGCGGATCTCGACGAGGGCCTGATCGCGTTTCTGCGCTTCCGCCCGGACCTGCTGTTCGATTTCGATCCCGCGCGCCAGCGCGCCGCGTTTCCCTCGCCGCGCTCGTGGGAGTTCGCGCACCGCGCGCTGGCCAAATACGCCGCGCGCCGCGACCTGCTGCCCGATGCGCTCGCGGCTTGCGTCGGGCAGCCCGCCGCGCTCGCGCTGGCGGCCTACCTGGAGCACGTCGGCCGGCTCCCCGACCTGGGGGCGATCGTCGCGGGGCGCTCGTTCGAGGTGCCGCAAGGCGTGGACCTGCAGTACGCCGTGGCCGCGGCGCTCGTTCGCAGGGTGTCGCGCCAGCCGCGCGGCGAAGCGCGGCGCAGGGCGTGCGCCAACGTGCTCGCGTACGCGGCCCGGCTGCCGCAGCGCGAGCTCGGCGTGATGCTGGTCGCCGACCTGTCGCGCGCGCTCGACGAGCCGCTGTACGACGTCGAAGGATTCGATGCATGGGCCGCGGCGGTGAGCGACCTCATCGGGACGGCGCGCGCCGCGGCCTAGCGCGCGCGCGCATCGCGGCCGCGCGCGCGCGGCTGGTGCTCGAGCGCCCGTTCCTCGGCGAGCTCGCCCTGCACCTGGAGCCGCAGGAGCGCGCAGGCGAAGCGCGCCTCGGCACCGACGGCCGGCGCGTGTTCTTCGATCCCGAGGCGGCGCTCGCGGCCCCGCTCGCCGAGCTGCAGTTCGCGCTCGCGCACCAGGCGCTGCATCTCGCCCTGGGACACTTCACGCGGCGCCGCCATCGCGTCGCGCGGCTGTGGGAGCTGGCCTGCGATTACGCGGTGAACCAGCTGCTGGTCGATGACGGCATGACGCCGCCGCCGCACGCGCTGCTCGATGCGGCGTTCCTCGGCCTGGCGGCGGAGGAGATCTACCCGCTGCTGGCGGCGGATGCGCGCGGCGAAACGCTCGATCGCCACGGCCCGGGCGCGTCCTCGGCCGCGCTGCAGTCGCTGGCCAGGGCGCGGCGTGCGCCCGACGCGGTGCGGCTGGAGGGGGGCTTTCTCGAAGCGCATCGCGAGGGCCTCGACGAGCTCGCGGCGCGCGCCGCTCCGCTCGACGCCGATGGGCTCGAGGGGCGCTGGAGCCAGCGCCTCGCCGCGAGCGCGCTCGCGGCATCGCGCGCGGGGCGGCTGAACCCGCATTGGCAGCGCGCGCTCGGCGATCTCGCCCGCCCGCGCCTTCCGTGGCGCGCGCTGCTGGCGCGCTTCCTCACCTCGATCGCGCCCGACGACTACGGCTACGAGCGTCCCAGCCGCCGCCAGGAGAGCGCCGGCGGCGCGATCTTTCCCGGCCGCATCGGGCGTCTGGCCCACCTGGTGGTCGCGCTCGACACCAGCGGCTCGATCGGGCGCGGCGAGCTGGAGGAGTTTCTCGACGAGCTCGACGCGCTGCACGGCCAGCTGCGCGCGCGCGTGGTGCTCACCGCGTGCGATGCCGGGCTCGCGCCGCACGCGCCCTGGACGTTCGAGCCCTGGGAGCGGATCGCGCTCCCCGAGCACGTCGGCGGCGGAGGCGGCACGCGCTTCACGCCGGTGTTCGACTGGGTGCGCGAAGCCGCGTGGCGCCCGGACGCGCTGCTCTACTTCACCGACGCGCTCGGCGAGTTCCCCGAGCTGGCGCCGCAATACCCGGTGCTGTGGATCGTCAAGGGTCGCGGCGAGGTGCCCTGGGGCGAGCGCGTGCAGCTGAACTGAGCGCTCAGCGCGCGATCCGCGGCGGCAGATCACCCAGGCTCGCGAGCATGCCGTCGGGCTGAAAGCCGAGCCGGTCCACCGGCGCCGCGCCGCGGTTGATCCAGAACACGGTGAAGCCGAAGGACTTGGCGCCGAGCGCGTCCCAGCAGTTCGAGGACACGAAGCCGATGCGCGCGGCCGGCGCGCCGAGCCGGTTGACCGCGGACTGGTACACCTGCGGCGCCGGCTTGAAGATCCTGAGCGGCTCGACGCTGAGCACCGCGTCGAACGCGCCCTGCAGGCCGCGGTTGCTCAGCAGCGGCTCGATCATGTCGGGCGAGCCGTTGGTCAGGATCGCGAGCTTGCGGCCGTCGTCCCTGAGCTGAGCGAGCGCGGCCGGAACGTCGGGGTAGGGCTCGAGATGCAGATACGCGGCCGCGAGCGCCTGCGCGCGCGCGTCGTCGAGCGCGAGCCCCAGCGTCTCGCATGAGTACGCGAGCGCCTCGCGCGTCACCACGGAGAACGGCGCATAGCGGTTCATCAGGCTGCGCTGCCAGCTGTACTCGAGCTGCTTCTGGCGCCACAGCTGCGACAGCGCGGCGCCCTGGCCGGGCCAGAATTCCTCGCAGCGCGCGCGCACCGCGTGCACGTCGAACAAGGTGCCGTAGGCGTCGAACACCAGAGCGTCGAGGGCCATCGTCGGTCTCCGCTGGGGCCGGGAAGCGTGTGTGCCGATGTTAAACTGGATCCGACGTGGCGCCCAGATCGCGCGCGTTCCGCGACCCCGGGCGTGCACCGATGACGCAGGCAACCGACAGTGCGACCGCGCCTTGAAGCACCTGCTGCTCTGCTCGGCGCGGGGCACGCGCACGCGCTGGTCGGCACGCGCTACGCGATCGCCTCGTGGGACGGGCTGTCGGCCGAGGGGCGCTGGCTGTGGCGAGTCAAGGACCGCATCGAGCGCGGCTGGATCGCGCGTTTCAACGGCTAGGCCGCGCCGATCCGCCGCGGCTCACGCCACGCCCCGCACTTGCCATTTCGTTGAGCCCGGTCCACGCGCGGCGAGCCGGGATTTGGTATAACACGGCACGGTTCGGGGCACGCCGTGCCCGGAGGGGCTGGCGCTCGCTGCGCTGCAACCGCAACCGCAACCGCAACCGCAACCGCAACCGCCACAGGGGAGATCATCATGATGAGGGGACTTGCCGCTGCCGCCGCCGCGCTCGCGCTGCTGGCGCCGTTCACCGCTTCCGCCCAGTATCCCGATCGACCGGTCAAGATCGTCGTGCCCTGGCCGGCGGGCGGGGACACCGACAACATCTTCCGGCCGTTCGCGCCGCTGCTGCAGAAGCAGCTCGGCCAGACGGTGGTGATCGCCAACGTGAAAGGCGCCTCGGGCACCGTGGGCGAGCGCGACGCGAAGAACTCGCCGGCCGACGGCTACACGCTGTTCGCCGCGCACGACTTCATCCACTCGGCGTACTACACCGGCGTCACCGACGTGCGCTACACGGACTTCGATCCGATCTGCCTGATCACGGCGACGCCTTCGATCATCACCGCCAGTCCGAAGACGCCATACAACGACTGGAAGGGCCTGTACGCCTACGCCAAAGCGCATCCGGGCGAGGTCACGGTCGGCGCTTCGCTCGGCTCGACCAGCCAGTTCTCGATGGCGCTGGTGGAGAAGGCCGCGGGCCTCAAGTTCAAGTACATCCCGTATGACGGCCTCGCGCCGCGCATGAACGCGATTCTCGGCGGCCACATCGATCTGACCGATTCCAACCTGACGCAGAATTCGAAGGTGCAGGCCGGGCTGCTCAAGTTCATCGCCATCCTGAGCGACAAGCGCAACCCGGATATCCCGAACGTGCCGACCATGAAGGAGCTGGGCTACAACGTGGTGTACGCGGTGTCGCGCGGACTGATGGTGCCGAAGGGCACGCCGCAAGCCGCCGAGGCGAAGCTCGAGTCCGCCTGCGCCGCGGCGGCGAAGGACCCTGCGTTCGCCAAGGCGATGGCGCTGCAAGGCACCGACGTGGATTTCCGCGACCGCAAGGGCTACGCCGAATTCCTCAAGACCGATGACGCGCTGTACAAGCGGGTGTCGGAGGACCTGGGGCTGCTGAAGAAACGCTGATGCTCGGGCGGGACGGCATCGCCGGGCTGGTTTGCCTGGCGCTCAGCCTGTTCGGGCTCGCCCTGACGCGCGGCCTGCCCGGGCCCACGATGGTGCCGGTCGGGCCGGGCTTTTATCCGCGCATCGTGCTCGGCCTGATGGCCGGACTGAGCGCCATGCTGCTGGTGTCCGACGTGCTGGCCGGGCGCCGCGGCACGCGGGTGGCGGTGCGCAAGCCCGAGGCGCCGCTCAACTACCGTCTGGTCGCGGTCACGTTCGCGATCTTCGCCGTCTACGTCGCGCTGCTGCCCGGGCTCGGCTTCCGCATCGCGACCTTCCTGTTCGTCGCGCTGCTGCAGGTGGTGCTCGATCCGGCGCGCGGCTGGCGCCGCTGGCTGCTGGTGCTGGCGGTGGCGGCGGTCACCAGCGGACTGACCTTTCTGGTGTTCGATCACTACCTGTCGGTGCTGCTGCCACGCGGAAGCTGGACCGGAATGTAGGCCATGGAAGTCCTGTATCAGCACCTGTTCGCCAGCGTCCTCGGCATCCTGCACCTGAAGTATCTCGTGCCGCTGTTGCTCGGCACGGTGGCGGGCGTCATCGGCGGCGCGCTGCCCGGCATCACCATCACCATGACCATCATCATGGTGCTGCCGTTCACCTTCGGGCTCGATCCGCTGCAGGGCCTGGCGGCGATGACCGGGGTGTACGTCGGCGGCTCGGCGGGCGGGTCGATCACGGCGAGCCTGATCGGCATTCCCGGCACGCCCTCGGCGGTGGCCACCACCTTCGACGGCTTCCCGATGACGCGCAAGGGCGAGCCGGGCCGCGCGGTGTGGATCGGCGTGTGGGCGGCGTTTCTGGGCGGGCTGCTGGGCGGATTGTTCCTCATCGCGACCACCGGGCCGCTCGCCTCGATCGCGCTCAAGTTCGGGCCCTGGGAGTACTTCTCGCTGTTCGTGTTCGCGCTGTCGATGGTGGCCGGCCTGGTAGGCACCTCGCTCACCAAGGGATTGCTCTCCGGCGCGATCGGCCTGGTGATCACGGTGGTCGGCGCCGACCCGATCCTGGGGGTGCCGCGCCTGACCATGGGATCGGATTTCCTGCAGGGCGGGTTTCCGTTCCTGCCGGTGCTGATCGGCATCTTCGCCTTCGCTCAGCTGATGTCGGACATCGAGAAGATGCGCCCCGGGCAGGCGCTCGGAGCGGCGGGACCGGCGCAGAGCTTGAGGGTGTCGCAGCGCAAGGTGCTGTGGGAGATCCTGAGCCGGCCGTTCCTGTTGCTGTGGTCGACCTTCATCGGCATCCTGATCGGCGTGCTGCCGGCGATCGGCGGCAGCGCCGCGAACATCATGGCCTACGACCAGGCGAAGAAGTTCTCGCGCCGGCCGGACAAGTTCGGCAGCGGCATTCCGGAGGGCATCATCGCCTCGGAGTCGTCGAACAATGCCAACGTCGCCGGCTCGCTGGTCACCATCATGGCGTTCGGCATCCCGGGCGACGCGGTCACCGCGGTGATGCTCGGAGCGATGACCATCCACGGCATCCAGCCCGGGCCGCTGTTCATCACGCAGCACCCGGCGATCGCCTACGGCATCTACGCGGCGTATTTCGTGTCGCTGCCGCTGATGGTGCTGACGGTCGCCGCCGGTTCGCGCCTGTGGCTGCGCGTGATCGGGGTGCCGAAATCGATCCTCATCCCGGTGGTGCTGGTGCTGTGCGTGATCGGGGCGTTCGCGCTCAACAACATCATGGACGACGTCTACGTTCTGCTGATCTTCGGCGTGGCCGGCTACGCCATGGTCAAGTTCGGCATTCCGCTCGCGCCGCTGATCCTCGGCCTGATCCTGGGCGACCAGATCGAGGTGAACCTGATCCGCGCCATCGCCAACGATCCCAACCCCTGGCTGTTCATCACGCACCCGATCTCCGGCGGCTTGCTGGCGGCTTCGGTCGCCTCGGTGGCGCTCGCGCTGTGGCAGCATCACCGCGCCAAGCGGCGCGGCGCTCCCGCGGAGGAGGAGGACGTCGATTTCTGACGGCGGGCCGGACCCGGCGTGAGCCACCGTCCCGCCGGCTGATTGGCCGCATTGCGCACGGTGCGTCGCCGGACCCGAGAGTCCGCGAGGGCGCCGCGGCGCGGGAGGTATGGCGGACGGTGCTACCATCGCGCTGCGCGGGTTCGCCGGCCTGCGACAGACCGCCCGCAGGCCCACAGGATGGAGCGCATGGAGCACGCAACCAATCGCACGACTTCGGAGGGCAGCCGTCCGGCCGCCGCCGAGACCGGCCGGCCGCGCTGGGACGCCTCCGATCTGCTCAGCTCCTACTGCAACATCGCTGCCGCGCGCGCCGCGCGCCGGACGGTGGTGCTCGATTTCGGCATCGACTCGGGGCGCGAGCGGCCTGGCGCCGAGCTCAAGCTCGAGCTGCTGCATCGCGTCACGGTGCAGCCGGTGATCGCCAAGCACCTGCAACTGCTGTTGAGCAAGCTGCTCGGCGAGCACGACGCGCGCTCGGCCGGGGCGCGCTGACCCTTTCCCCCGCCATGCCCGCGGACGCAGCAAGCGCGCCGGATCAGCGCCGGGACGGCCCGGCGCAGCCGCTCGAATTCCTGGTCGTCGACGAGTTCCTGCGCACCGTCGTCGACGCGCGCGCCCTCAAGACCGCATTCGAGCTCGGCCTCGTCGACCGTCTGGTGGAGCACCGCAGCGGCTCGGTGCAGGCGCTCGGCAGGACGCTGGGAACCGAGCCGCAGGGCCTGCGTTTCCTGCTCGACCTGCTGGCGGCGAACGGGGTGATCGAGGAGCGTAGCGGCGACGTGCGGCTGGCCGCGCGCTTCCTCACCGCGCTGCGCTACCGCGACCTGCTGGAGGCCAAGCTTGACTTCGCCGGCTTCCTCCTCAACGACTTCGCCGATCTGTTCACGATGCTGGTCAAGGACGCCGGCGGCTTCGCCGCCAAGGCGCGCCTGTTCCAGCTGTTCGATTACCGCCGCGCCCTGGATCCGCGCATCGAGAACTACGTGCCGACGCGCGCCTGGATGCGCTTCACGTCGGCCCTCACGCGCTACGAGGCGCGTGCCTGCATGCAGCTGCACGATTTCGCCGGCCATCGGCGCGTACTCGACGTCGGCGGCAACAGCGGCGAGTTCGTCCTGCAGCTCTTGCGCTGCCATTCCGGGCTGCGCGGCACGGTGCTCGATCTGCCCCTGGTATGCGAGATCGGCATGGAGCACGTGCTCGGCGAGCCCGAGCTGCCGCGGATCGGCTTCCTGAAGGCCGACGTACGCACCGACCCGCTGCCAGGCGGCTACGACCTGATCACCTTCAAGTCGATGCTGCACGACTGGCCGTGGGACGAGGCGAAGGGCTACCTCGGCAAGGCTGCGCAGGCGCTCGATCCGGGCGGGACGCTGCTCGTCTTCGAGCGCGGCCCATTGCGCGTGCGCGAACATACGCCCCCGTTCTCGCTGCTGCCGATCCTGCTGTTCTTCCGCTCGTACCGGCCTGCCGCGGACTACGTGGCGCAGATGCAGGCCCTCGGTCTGCAGCAGATCGAGGTGCGCGAAATCGAGCTCGACGCGCCGTTCTATCTGGTCAGTGGACGGAAGGCCGCATCATGACGCGCACGGTTGCGGCGCCGGCGCGAAGGGCCCTTTGACGCCGCAAATCCGCGGCGAGTAGACTGCATTCCAGTGCTCGACGTCACCACATCCCCTCCGACGGCCGCCGCGGCCAGGCGCTTCGCCGCGGAGGAGTACGTCGAGCTCACGGTGCACTTCAAATGCAACCTGAAGTGCGAGCACTGCATGATCGAGGGCACCATGGATTGGCTCAAGCCGGAATCCATGGAGCAGTTCGAGCGCATTCTCGCGCTCAACGCCCGGCAGCGGCAGTGGAAGGGACTGATCCTCACCGGCTCCGAGGTGACCCTGCGCCGCGACCTGCCCGAGCTCGCGCGCATGGCGCGCGCGAGCGGGTTCGAGCACGTGCGCATCCAGACCCATGGCATGCGTCTGGCCGACGAGGCCTACTGCAGCGAGCTGGTCGAAGCCGGAATCGACGAGTACTTCGTGAGCGTCACGGCCGCCGACGCGGCGAGCCACGACGCGATCACCGCGGTGCCGGGCTCGTTCGAGCGGACCATCCGGGGGCTGGAGAACCTCGAGGCGTTCGACGGCGTCGTCTCGCTGACCAACACCGTCATCACGCGCAGCAGCTACCGCCAGCTCGCGGACGTGGTTGAGCGCCTGCGCCATCTGCGGGGCCTCGCGCAGATGCAATTCTGGAACTACTGGCCGATGCGCGAGACCGACGACAAGAATCTGATCGCGTCGCACCTGGAGGTGCTCCCGTTCCTGCGCCAGGCGATCGCCAAGGCGCGCGAATTCGGCCGGTCGGTCGAAGTCAAGAACTTCCCCGAGTGCCTGCTCGGCGAGGATCGCGACGCGCTCGACAACGACCAGCCCAAGCTCGTCATCGATCCCGAGTTCTGGCCGGAATTCATGCGCAACGGCTTTCACCAGTGCGTGCACCGCAGCTACTGCGGGGCGCGGCGCTGCCTGGGGCTGAATACGGCATACGTGAACAAATACGGCTGGCACGCCGACGTGCTGGTGCCCTTTGCGCAGGAGCGTTGAGTGGACACGGATAAGGATTCGTCGGCCGACGCTTTCAAGGTCGGGTTCGAAGCCGGGGACGTGGTGTTTGAGTTTGGCCGCGTCCGCGATCCGGCGGCGATGGCGGAGGACAGGGCGGTCGCCGTTTCGGACCGGATCGTCGTGCCGGTAGAGACCGCACGCCGCCTGCTCGTGTCGTTGAGCGATGCCGTGCGGCAGCACGAGGCGGAGCTGCGAGCTGCCGAGGCGAAGGCCCTGCCGCCCGGGGAGGCCGCGCTGGCTGCGCGCCCCGGACAGTCGGCGGCGCAGGCGCCGGCCGACGAAGCCGGTCGCAAGGCGGCGCTGCTGCTGCGGCTGGTCGGCGAGCTCGGGGTGCCGCACCAGTACGAGCGCTCGTTCCGCATCTCGGAAGCGGGGCTGCTCGCCAACCGTTTCCTTCTGACCCTCGACAAGCGCGACCTCCTGGGCGACGCGCGCTCGCGCGTGCTCGACATCTGCTCCCAGCTTGCAATGCCGCGCGCCCTGCGCGCCGTTGCGGAGGAGCGCTTCGAGATCGCGAACTCCCTGCATTTCGGGTTCGAGGGAGACGGCGGCAGCATCCTGTGCAAGCTCTATCTGGAGCGGCGCGTTTCGGGCGAAGAGGCGAGCCGCGCCCGCGAGCGCTCCGAGCCCGTCCTGCTCCACCTCGCGTTCAAGTGGGACCTCGCGAGCGAGGCGGCGGTCACGACGGAATACCTCTGGCATCCAGGCCTGAGCGCGCCGGAGATCGAGCAGCGGCTCGCGCAGCATGTCTACCGCGGCGCTCAGGACGCGTCGCTCGAGATCGTCAGGGCGGTGCTCGCGCTCGCGGCCGGCAAAGTGTCGGCGGAGCGCCTGCAATACCTGGAGGTGCAGGAGGAAGGCAACGGTCGGCGCTCGTTCGACCTCAACCTGTACAACGCCAAGGTGCAGCTGAAGGATCTGCAGCCGCTGCTGTACAGGATGCGGGACCTCTACGCGGTGCGCCCGGGCCAGTTCCAGGCCCTCTACGACCAGATCAAGACCAAGGCGTTCGGCCATCTCGCGGGCGGAGTGCACCGCAACGGCAGGGATTTCTTCAACCTCTACTACGGGGTGGTCGGAATTCCGCACTTCAACGAGCGTTTCCGGTAGCCGCGGTGAGGGCGATCGACCGCTTCGAATACGCGACCAGCGCCGACCCGTCGCTCAACTACTGCCTGTGGGAATACAGCGCGGCGCAGCCCGCCGACGACAAATTCCGCTCGCTCAACCTGCTGCTCCAGTCCTTCGATCACGCCGGTCTCGACCTGCGTGCCTGCGACATCGTGGAGGCGATCCGCGACGCGATCGGGCCGTTCCGCACCGTCTTCGGCGTGAAGCAGCTTCCGGCAAGGCTCGCCTGGGAGTTCTACTTCTACGACTACAGGAGGCGGCAGCGCGAGGTGTCGATCGCGAGGGTACTGGAGGCGATCCGCCCGTTCGTGCGCTGCGACCTGCGGGTCAGCGAGAGCCTGCCCTATTTCATGTTCTCGCTCGATCTCGATGCCGAGCTGGCGGCCGGCCGGCGCGACATGGACGTCTTGCACATGTATGTCGGCAATCCGGGCAGCACGGTGTCCTCGGGCGTCGCCTACGCGATGCGCGCGGCGAGCACCACGCTGGAGAACTTCTACTTCTTCTTCGACGCCGCGAGCCAGCTGGCCGAGGCGGCGAAGAAAATCTGCAACTCGGCGCACTTCGACGATACCTGGTTGCCGGTCGATGCGGTTCTGGTGCCGGAACTGCGCGAGTGCAAGACGATCTGCGTGGCCAACAAGCAGACGCACGACTGCGTGTACTTCTCGGGCGTGGACGTGCGCCAGCTGCTGTGGTTCCTCGAGCGCCTCGCGTATCCGCAGGCGATCGTCTCCTTCGTGCGCGACAACCTCTCCAACTTCGACCACCTGCTGTTCGACGTCGGCTTCGACTACCGCATGCAGGCGGGCGAGCTGACGGTTCTTAAAAGCGGCTACTACGGCGTGTTCTAGGCGCCGCCACTCGGCGGCATTCCGATAGGTAAAACGGCCTACCGCGTTCCGGAATGGCGCGGAACCCGGGCTGGCGCGTCCGAGGGCCATCGGACGGAAAGCAAACTCCCTTTGAATCAAGCGGCTTGCGGCGGTATTGCGTCAGGTATCTGAATCATTTAGAAATGTGTTGTCAGCAGATCCGGAGATATTGCTTGCGGATTGCTTTCAAAAGAATCAGAACCCAATCATACTTAACGTTAAATTCTTCACACGCAGCACATCGAGAAAATGCGATGACTGGACGTGTCGATCAATAAGAGCAACGAAAAAGAAAGCGAATGCGGCCCGATAACGCAAAGAACAGGGCTAAAGAAGGGGGCATCGCAGCATGAATGCAAGCAAGCTGAACTATCGTCAGGACACGTCAGTTTGGCTGGCGGCGCGCGATGCACGCATGTGCAGCTCCCGGGCCCAAGGCTACACGCAGCAGAGCCGGCCCATTTCCCGGCCCAATCCAGCTTCCCACTTTGATGCCGCGTTCGCCGCCCAGTCGGGCCGAAGCGGCCCGCTTTGCCCGCGCCCGCTGCATGCGGCGCGCCTCACCGCATCTGGGAGTCAGACATGAGAACAGCCGCATCCCGCTGGAGCCGCACGGTGTTGAAGCCCACTCTTCTCGGCAAGCTCCTGCGCGAGGCGTTTGCGCGCCTGAGCCGAAACGACCGAACACCCCGGGACACGCTACGACCGGCGCCCTCGGCGCTGCGGCGCAGTTTCATGCTCGAGCCGGTAGAGCCCCGGCTGCTGCTGTCGGCGGATCTGTCCTACGCAGCCCTCAGCGGCGCGCACGACTATACGGTGAAGGCGCAGGACAACGGCGGCGGAAGCTATTCCGTGAATCTTTTCGAAACCAGCAATTTGCTGAGCTCGATCGCGAGCAAAACGATCGGCATTGGCGGCGACGCGAGCGTCAGCATTGGTCGCGACGGCCTGGCGGACGTGAATGGCGACACCGTGCGCTTCGACCTCGATACGTTCCATCTTCTGGATGCGGCGCTGAGCGGCCATAGCCTCAGCATCGACGTCCAGGGAGGCAACGAGCGCCTCAGTACCGACCACGTCACCGTGGACGGCTCGACCGGGGCTGTCGGCTACAGCCTGCTGATCAAGAGCAGCTCCGAGATCACCACCAGCGCCACCGCCAACGTCACGGGCGACCTGACGCTGAAGTCGGAGCAGACCGCCTCCGACCTGCTCACCACCGGCCTGTGGGCCGACAGCAACACCGCAATCACCCTGACCGGTGCGCAGCTGACGGCGAGCGGCGCACTGAATCTGAATGCCCATTCCGACGTGACGGTCAGCACCGACGGCACCGGAATGTCAGCCATCAATGGCGCCGCCATCACCAGCTTTTCCGCCGCCATGATCGACATCGGCGGCGCCTCGGTGCTGCACGGAACGGACATCAACATCACATCGAACGTCGACGGTACGCTCACCGCGACTGCCGCCAATGCGACCGTCAAGCTGGTGGTGGTCGCCGGAAACGCGGACCCCGAGGTGCTGATACGCGGCGGGTCGTCGCTGACCGCGACCAACAGCATCACGGCGACGGCGAGTTCGAACGTGACGATCAACGCGTCAACCAAGCCGACAGTCAACAGCGACTCGTCGATCGACGCCGCCGTCGTCAGCACGACTTACGGCAGTGGCGCGACGCTGAGCGTATCCGGCTCGGCGCTGGTCAATGCGAGCGGGATCGCGACCCTGAGTGCGAGCAGCACGCTGGTCGCCAACACGACGGCCGATGCCAACGTGGCGAGCACCGCGGGCGCCGCGGTCGCGGTGGCCGTGATCAGCGGGGACACCACGGGCTCGGTGTCGGGCGCGACGGTCGACGGCAGCGCGGTCAGCATCGGCGCGACCTCCGAGCGGCACATCACGACGCTCGCCAAGTCCTCACCCGGCGGCTCGTCCGAGCACAGCGGGATGACCGAGAACGCGAGCGAGACGACGCTTACGGACAACAACGCTTCGACCAGCGACGGAAACCTCACGGTGGCGGGCGCGGTGGCGGTCGGCACCGACACTGGCACGACCTCCGCGTTCCTGCAGAACGCGACCATCGACGCCGCTACGGGCGCGGCGACGGTCTCGGCCTCGTCCGTCGACGTGGTCGCGACGACCGCCGACGGCGAGTTCACCGGCAGCACGGCGACCGGCGTCGGCGTCGCAGTGGCGATCAACGTCGCCGACCTAAGCACCCTGGCTTACGTCACCGGAACCACGGACGTCACCGCCGGTGCTCTCCAGGTCCAGGTGCTGGCTCCTGAGCAGACCAGCTTCAGCGCCGAGGCGACCTCGGGCGTCGGCAACGCGTCGAACGTCGGCTTCGCCGGTTCGCTCGCGGTCAACGTCGCGATCACCAGGCACCAGGCCTACATCGACGACAACGCCACGGTCACGCTGCACGGCAACCCGGACGTCACCATCGAAGCGCACGCGGACGTGAAGAACACCGCCAAGGCGGCGGCATCCGACGGCGGCGGCGACGCCGCCAAGGTTGGCATCGGGGCGTCGGTCGCGTTCAACTACGGCGAGGACACGACCGCCGCCTACTTCGGCAACAGCGTCGGCTTGAGCGGTGCGCACGATCTCACGCTCAGCGCAGGTTCCGTGCACGAGATGGCGACCGACGCGACCGGCGGCGGCAAGGGCGGTACCGCGGTCACGCCGGTGGTGGCGATATCGGTGGCCGACGACGACACCCACGCGACACTCGGCTCAGGCGGCGTGCTGACGATCGGCGGGAACTTCAACGCGACCTCGTCGCTCGCCAACAACGTTGCGACCACCGCCGCCGGCGACACGAAATCGGGCAAGACCGGCGTCGGCATTTCCATTGCGCTGACGATCGTGAACGACAGCTCGCTCGCCACCACCGGCCGCGACCTGCTGACCACGGGCGGTGCGGCGGCATTCGTCTCGAGCGCGATCTCGGGCAGCCAGTCGACCGCCAAAGCAAGCGTCGCCGGGGGCGAGGAGGACGACGACTCGGGCACGCAGAAGGTCGACAACAAGTCCAACAGCCAGAAGTCGTTCGCCGACAGCACGGCCAAGGACAAGAAGTCCACGGCCAAGGGCACGGAGGGCGCGAGCGCGCCGTCCTCGGACACTTCGAGCGGCTCGGTCAGCGTCGCCGGCGCGGTGGCGGTGAACATCGAGCAAGGGAGCTCGGAGGCCTACGTCGGCGACGGACGCCACGTCACCTCGACCGGTACGCTGAGCGTCAAGTCGTCGGCCAACGTCGACGGCACGGCGATGGCGGAAGGCAGCGCGGTCATCGGCGCGGTCGATTTCGCGCCGGGCGCGGTCAGCACTTCCGGACCCGACGCCAACACCATCAATCTGGGCACCTCGAGCGGCCTGCATACCGGCGACAAGGTGACGTACTTCCAGGGCACGACTGCCGTCGGCGGTTTGACCGACGACACCGATTACTACGTCAGGGACGAGGGTAGCGGCAAGTTCTCGCTGTACGACACCAAGGACCACGCGAACGCGGGTGGCTCCACCGGCCTGAAGACCCTGAGCTCCACCGGCAGCGGAACCCAGACGTTGCGCGGCGGCGGCCCGGGAGGCACCGGGGTCGGCGTCGCGGTGTCGGTGAACTATGCACAGGCGACCAACGTCGCCTACGTAGGGGCCGCGACGCTGAATGTCGGCGGCCTCGACATTGAGGCGACACAGGCGGAGCGCAGCCTCGCGTTCAATGCAGCCACCAAGGTGAGCGCCAGCGATAACACGATCGACGTCGGCCAGTCCGGACTGCGCACCGGCGACGCGGTGGTCTATCACCACAGCGGCGGAACGGTGGTCGGGGGGCTGACCAACGACGGGACGTACTACGTCAATGTCCAGGACGACGGCAAGCTCAAGCTCTACGACACGAAGGAGCACGCGCTCGAGGGCGGCGATACCGGGCTCAAGCATCTCACCGCGGGCAGCGGGTCGCAGTCGCTGGTGGACAAGACCGACAGCTTTGGCGCCTGGGCGACCTCGGGCGCGGGCGGCGGCAAAACCGGCGTGGCGGGATCGGTGGCGGTCAACATCGCGTTCACCGACAGCGAGGTCTACGCCGGCTACACCGACGAATCGAACGTCGTCCACGCGCCGGCAGTGACGATCACCGGTGGCGGCGACGTCACGCTGAAGGCCGATGCCGACGTGACCAATACGGCGAAGGCGCTGCCGACCGCCGGCGGCGGTCAGGGCAGCAAGGTCGGCGTGGGCATTTCGGTGGCCGTGAACTATGGCGAAAACACGACGTTTGCCGAAATCGGCGACGGCGCATCGATTACGGGCGCGCATGACCTGAGCCTGGACGCGTCGCTCGGTCAGGAGATGGAGACCGAGGCGAGGACCGGGGCGAAAGGCGCCACTGCAATCACTCCGGTGGTGGCGGTGGCCATCACCGCGAACGACGTCGATGCGACCATCGGCACCGGCAGTCAGCTCACGATCGGCGGCGACCTCGACGCGCAGGCCTCGCTCACCGACCAGCTCAGCACCACCGCCGAGGGCGACACCGAGTCGAGCGACACCGGCGTGGGCATCTCGGTCGCGGTTGCGGTGGTGAACGACCATGCGCTCGCGAGCATCGCGCGCACCCTGTCGGCGACGGGCTCGGCGAGCTTCGGCGCGAGCACGATCTCGCGCAGCGAGGCGATCGCGAAGGCGAGCGTGAAGGGCGGGCAGGAGGAGGACAACTCCGGCAACCATAGCGACAGCGACTCCAACAGCCAGACGGTCGACAACGCCACCAACAAGGAGACCAACGCCGCCGACGGCAAGGCGAAGGAAAACAACGCGAACGCCAAGGGTGCCCAGGGAGCCTCGAACGACAAGGGCTCTACGTCGGACGGCGGCGTGAGCGTGGCCGGCGCAGTCGCAGTCGCGATCGAGAACGCCTCCTCGAAGGCGTATATCGCGGACGGCGTGCACGTGACTTCCGGCGGCATTCTCAGCGTGACCTCGGCCGCGAACGCGGACGGGCACGCCATCGCCGACGGCTCGGCGTCGACCACCAGCGGTGGCACCGGAGTGGGCGTCGCAGTGTCGGTGAACGTCGCCAATGTGACCAACCAGGCCTACATCGGCAACGGCGCCGTGATCAGCGCGGGCGGCCTGAGCGTGCAGGCGACGATGGCCGAGCGCGAGATCGGTATGGGCGCGACGGCGATCCCGGTCGTCGACACGTCCAAGAAAACCCTCTTCGTGGGCCTCGACTCGGGTCTGAAGACCGGCGACAAGGTCACCTATCACCAGAACGGCGGCGGGTCGATCGGGCTGACCGACGGCAACGACTACTACGTCAACGTCCAGGCCGGCGGCAAGATCAAGCTCTACTCCACCAACGCGGACGACGCCAAGGCCGGCGGCTCAACCGGGCTGGTGACACTGACCAACGGCGGCTCCGGTACTCAGAAGTTCTCGCGCGGCCTGTTGCAGAGCGACATCAGCTTCAAGCCCGGCGACGACGTAACGCTGCTCGGCCTGGGCGGCGATACCGGTCTGCGCACCGGCGACGCGGTGAAATACGATGCGCACGGCGGCGCCGAGATCACGGGGCTGACCAGCGGCCATACCTATTACGTGATCGAGCTCGGCGAGGGCAAGTTCCAGCTCGCGGCCTCGGTCACCGACGCGCACGCCGGCAAGGCGATCGCCCTCTCCGGCACCGGCAACAGCAACCAGAAGCTGGTCGACCAGACCGACTCGTTCATCGCCGATGCCACCTCGGGCGCCGGCGGCGGCAAGATCGGCGTGGCCGGCTCGGTCGCCGTCAACGTCGTGACGAACGACACCGAAGCGGTAATCGGCCACGCCCCGGGGGCGGCGGGCACGGCTTCGGTGACGATCACCGGCAGCGGCAACGTGGCCGTGGAGGCCGCGAGCGACGAATCGAACGCAACGCGCGCGCTGCCGTCCGACGGCGGCGGCACGGGCTCGAACGTCGGGGTCGGCGCGTCGGTCGCGGTGAACGTGGTGAGCAACACCGTCAACGCGGAGATTTCGGACGGCACGACCTGGAGCGGCACGGCCGGTACGTTCTCGGTCACGGCGGACTCGGGCGATTCCGCCCTGACGCACGCTGAAAACGGCGCCTCCGGGGGCAGCGTCGCGGTGGGCGTGGGAGCGGCGGTCGCGGTGGTGCAGGATACGGTGACCGCCTACGCTGGCACGGGCGGCTCGGTGGCTGCAACGGGCGACGTCGCGATCACCGCTTCGCACATCGGCGAGTTCGACACCACCACCAGCGGCAAGGCCGCAGGCGACAACGTGGCGGTCGGCGCCTCGGTCTCGGTCGCGGTGGTCATCGAGAGCGTGCGCGCGGAAGCCGCGCGCGGCGTGTCCACCTCGGGCGGTACGCTGACAGTGTCGTCCAGCTCGTCCGTGTCGAGCGACGCGGAATCGGTGGCGACCGTCGGCGGCGAGGACAAGAACGACTCCAAGCAGAACAGCGGCGGCAAGACCGGCGCCGACGGCCAGGCCGACCACGAGGTGAACGGGAACGCCAACACCAACAAGGGCAGCACGACCTCGCTGCCGTCGGCGAAAGACAGCTCGGACAACGCGAACAGTTCGAGCAACTCGCAATCGGGCGAGAGCTCGAGCGGCGTCGGGATCGCGGCCGCGGTGTCGGTCAACGTCCTCAGTTCCGACAACAGCGCCAAAGTGACCCACGGCGCCGATCTCGGCGCGAGCGGCGCCATCACGGTCCACGCGCAATCGCAGGTCGACGCGACCGCCAAGGCGATCGCCTCCGCGGTGGCGCTCAACGACAGCAGCAAGATCGGCGCGGGCGTCGGCTTGAACGTCGTCGGCGGCACCAACAAGGCCATCGTGGAAAGCGGCTCCACGCTGACCGGCCACGGCATCACGATCGAGGCGCTTACGCCGTCCGGCAAGAGCGACGACTTCATCGCCTGGGGCGCGGCGGCGGCCGGCGGGACCGGCGACGCGAGCGTCGCGGGCTCGGTCGGGATCAACGTCATCACCCATTTCGAAACCGAAGCTTCCGCACGCAGCGGCTCGACCCTGCAGTCGAGCGGCGACCTGACGGTCACCGCGACTGCGGACATCAATCTGCAAACGCTCGCGGCCGCAGGCGCATTTTCCGACGGGACCTCGGTCGGCGCGGCGATCTCGATCGGGGTGCTGAACGCATCGAGCCTGGCCTACATCGCCGGCAACGCCGACGCGGCCGGGGCCCTGTCGCTGGACGCCGAGCTGCACCTGGACCCGAGCAAGATCGATCTGCCCGTGCTCTCGTCCAGCGACGATCCGTCGGCGACCTCGGTGGCGGTCGCCGGTGCGGCCGGCACCGGCAGCGCGGCGGTGGCGGGGTCGGTTATCGTCAACGATTTTCACCTGACCGCGAACGCCTATATCGGCGCCGGCAGCCAGATCAACCAGGGCGGGCTCTACACGCCGACCAGCGGTCAGACGATCTCGATCGAGGCGGTCAACGAGACCACGATCACCGGCATCGCCGGGGCGCTCGGGGTCACGACCGGCTCGGCGGGAATCGGGGCCAGCCTCGACCTCGAGATCATCACCAAGGACACCAAGGCCTACATCGGCCAGGGCGCCCAGGTCAGCGCGGGCGGCTCGGTCGGGTTGAGCGCGACGTCCTCCGAGACCATGCTTTCCGTGGTGGCCGTGCTGAGCGGCGGCGATTCCGCCGGCATCGCGGGTACCGCGTCGGTGCAGGTGATCGATACCGAAACTGACGCCTACCTCGCGGACGCACCGAGCGGTCCGAGGACGACGGTCGAGGCAGGCGGCGCGGTGACGCTTGCGGCGGGTAGTACCTTCAAGACCACTATGATCGCGGGTTCGGTGGGGGCGGCGGGCACGGCGGGGATCGGCGCCGCGAACGCCACGCTGGTGCACTCGGCGACGACGCTCGCCTATGTCGGCGACAACGGCGACGTCACGGCCGGCGACACGGGGCTGTCGATCGGCGCGACCGAAAGCGAAGACGTCCTGTCGATCTCGGCCGGCATCGCGATCGGCGGCACCGCCGGCATCGCGGGCTCCGCGGCGGTCAACGTGCTCGACGAGACGACCAGCGCCTACGTGGGGCGCGGCGCGAGCGTGACGGTGAACGGCGGCGACCTGAGCGTCCAGGCGAGCGACGCCACGTCGGTCATCTCGGTCGCCGGCTCGCTGGCCGGCGGCGGCAGCGCCGCGGTCGGCATCGGCGCCGACGTCGGGGTCTACACCAAGCACACCAACGCCTACATCGACTCCGGCGTCACCGCCGACGTCGACGGCGACATCCTGGTCGGCGCGAGTTCCGGCGAAAGCCTGATCTCGGTCGTCGCCGGCATCAGCGTCGGCAGCGCCGCGGTCGCGGTCGACGCCGGCGTGCACGTGTTCAACCTGCAGACGCGGGCCTACATCGGCGACGACCCGAGCGACGGCGTGGGCTCGGCCGGAGCCGGCGACGTGCACGCCAACGGCAGCGTGGCGCTGTCGGCAAACGACCTGACGGACATCAACGAGATAGTCGGCGTGCTGGCCGCGGGCTCGGTCGGCGTCGGCGCCGGGGCCGGCGTCAACGTGATGACCAAGGAGACCAAGGCCTTCATCGGCGAGGGTGCGCATGTCACGGGCGACGGCTACGGCTCCGGCCTTGCGGTGAATACCGGGCGGATCGACCCCGGGGTCGATGGCGGCGCATTGCCGTTCGACCCGAACAGCCCGAGCGGGCAGGGGATCGAAACCAACAACGGCAGCACGCTGACGAGCGCGGCGAGCGGCAATCGGGACTCGTTCCGCTCCGCAGGCAAGGTCAACTCGCCGGATCTGGGCTCCATGGACCTCACCGGCGACGGCAGCAGCAGCCCGATCACCGGCGCGGTCGCGCGCACCACGGACCTCGACAGCGCGCCGGGCTTCCACGGCGTCGCCGTGGCGGCGACCAACCGCGACGAGATCAGGACCTTCACCGTCAGCTTCGGCGCGGGCAGCGTAGGGGTGGGCATCTCGGCCGGGGTCGACGTCGTCAACGCGGACACCCAGGCCTACATCGGCGACAACGCGACCGTAAACGGCAGCACCGCGGGGGCGAGCGCCAACCAGTCGGTGCTGGTCGGCGCGGGAGACGACTTCTACCACCTGTCGGTGGGGGTCGGGGTCGGCGTCGGCGCGGTAGGCATCGCGCCGGCGGTCGGGGTCAACGTCATCGGCAACACGACCAAGGCGTGGATTGGCGAAAGCGCAACGGTCAACGCGCGCAACGACATCGCGCTCGAGGCGACCGGCAAAGAGAACGTCGTGATGGTCGGCATGGGCGTCGCCGCCGGCTCGGTCGGCGTCGGCGCGGTGGTCGACGTGCTGAGCATCGGCAATATCACCACGGCGAGCATCGGCGACAACGCCACCGTGTACGCGGGCGGCGACGTGTTCGTCTCCGCGACCGACGACACCAAGGTGCTCGAGCTCTCGGGCGCTCTCGCAGGCGGCTTCGTGGGCGTCGGCGGCGCGGTCGGCGTGATGCTGATCGGCAAGGACACCGCGGCGACGATCGGCCAGAACGCCCACGTCGACGCGCTGGGCGGCGGCACGGGCGTGTCCGAAGTGCTCGACGGCAGCATCACCGGCGGCACCAGCTTCGAGACCACCACCGCGCACGGCGTGATCGTGCAGGCGCAGTCGAGCGAGGACATCGTGCACATCTCGGCGGCGGGCGGGGTCGGCTTCGTCGGCGTCTCGGGTGCGGTCGCGGTGACCCTTATCAGCTCCGATACCAGCGCCGTGATCGATACCGGCGCGCAGATCAACCAGCTGCACCAAGTCAGCGCGAGCGGCAACCAGAGCGTGTACGTCAACGCCTCGAACGACGTCGCCATCCAGACCTACGTCATCGGCATCGCGGGCGGTTTCGTCGGCGTCACCGGCGCGGTCGACGTCGGCACTCTGAACAACAACATCGACGCCGAGGTCAAGAGCGGCGCGCACCTGGGCGCCAAGAACGACGTCGAGGTCAACGCGGTCGGCCTGAAGGACCTGACCGGCTACACGATCAGCGGCGCGGGCGGCTTCGTCGGCGCGGGCGCCTCGGTGAGCGTCTGGTCGGTCGGCACGACGCTGAACAAGACCTACAGCGACAACAGCGGCCACAGCGCCAACGGGGTGCACAACGACAACGGCGACCCGGACAGCAACGCCGCGCAGCAGTCGCAGACCGGGACCGGGATCGTCACCCAGGGCCTGGGCAATTTCGCCAGCGACGGCGGCAACGCCAACACCAGCGCCAACCGCGTCGATTCCGGCGCGCAATCGGCCAACGCCGGCATCAACGCCAACGCGCCGACGCAGTCGAGCATCTCCGCGCTCGAGAACAGCTCCCCGGTGCCTCCGGGCACCTCCGCCGTGATCCATTCCGGGGCGAGCGTCAACGCCGGCGACGACATCGGCGTGACGGCCAACGATTCGATCCACACCTCGCAATTCCTCGGCCAGGTGGCGGGCGGCGTGGTCGGGGCCGGCGCCGCGATCGACATTCTTTCCATCGCGGACAACGTCACCGCCGCGGACAACGGCAACAACGCGGCCGGCGGCGATATCAGCGTGCGCGCGATCCTCAACGAGGACGTGAACGTCACCGCGCTCGACCTGGCGGCCGGCTTCGTCGGCGTGGGCGCGGGGGTTGTGGTCATCAATGACACGAGCCTTACGCAGGCCAGCCTCGGCAACGTAAGCTCCGCGTACGACGTCAGCGTCAGCGCCGACGCGACGCGCAGCTTCGCGGAGTTCTCGGGGCAGGCCAGCATCGGCGCGGTCGGCGCGGGCGCGACCTTCACCCGGCTGAACGTCACCGGCGGCGCGAGCGCCACGGTCAACGCCAACGCGGTGATCGGCAATGGCTCGCCGGTGCATTCGCTGACGGTCTCGGCGAGCTCGCACATCAATGCGAACCTGCAGACCTACGCGATCAGCGCGGGCATCGGCGCGTTCAGCGCCAATTTCACCTTCATCGACATCGACCCCGCGATTACCGCCTCGATCGGGCACGGTGCGAACGTGCACGCAAGCGGCGCGGTCAACGTGACGGCGACCGGCGTGTTCGACGCCCAGGGCAGCACTTTCGGCGTGTCCGCCGGCGGCCTCGCGGTCGGCGTGTCGCTGACCGACGTATCCCTGCAGCCGACGGTCACCGCCGCGCTGGGCGACCCGAACGACTCCTCGATCGGAGGCGTGACGATCACCGCCGGCTCTCTCACTGTGAACGCGAGCACGCCCCTGTCGGGAAGCGGCTATTCGGCCCGCGCTTCGTCCACGGGGTCGGCCGGCGCGTTGATCGGGGTCACCAGCACTAACGCAGTCACCCACAACAACGGCCATGTGAAGAGCTACGTCGCCGACGGCGCCGCGCTGACCATCGCCGGGGCGACGGTCGTGACCGCCGTGAACACCAACCGCCAGAAGGCGAGCGCCGACAGCAACTCGTTCGGCCTCGTCGCGGCCGGAATCGCGAACGCGAAGGGGTACTCGGATACGGATACCGAGGCGTACTTCGGCTCGAATGTGACGATGAGCAACAGCGGCAGCCTCGCGATTACCGCGACGGGCCACGACGACAACTTCGCCTACACCAACGCCGGCTCGGGCGGCGCGATCGCCGGCTCCGCTGCCGTCGCGCATACCACGAGCGACAGCACCACCACGGCGCAGATCGGCGGCGGCTCGCACGTCACCCTGAACCAGGGCGCCGCCGCGTTGACCGTGGGCGCCGATCACACGGCGACCTTCAACGCCCAGATCACCACCTTCGCGGGGGGGCTGCTCGCCGGCGCCGGCGGCGACCTCAAGCACGACGTGACGTCGCACACCACCGCCGCGGTCGGCGACTCGGCCAACCTGAGCGCAGCGAGCATCACGATCACGGCGGCGAACCACGCCGACAAGCCGCAGCTCACCGGCGGCACGCCGGAGAACGTCAAGGGCACCACGGGCGGCCTGGCGAGCGCGGCCGGCGTGGACGACAAGACCACCATCAATTTCTACACGCTGGTGTCGATCGGCGACTCGGCCAGCCTCAGCGTCCCGGGGGTCGCGTCGAACAACCACGTATTCACGCTGGCGGCGCTCAACACCTTCAACGTTTACGACTCGATCGCGTTCACCACCGGCGGCGCCATCTCGGGAGCGGCGGCCTACGGCAGCATCATCGCCACGACCGACCAGGCGCACGTGACGATCGGCGCCAACGCCAATCTGTTCAGCTCGGGCGCGATGGACATCTGGGCGCGCGGCAACGGCATGCTCGACCAGGAAATCCAGACCGAGACCTACGGCGCCGGCACCGCAACGCTCGGCCAGCCGGAGGTGGACATCCGGCCCGACAACGAGGTGCACTTCAGCGTTGGCGCCCAGGTCAAGGCCTTCGGCGACCTCAACGTCTCGGCGGGAAGCGACACCAACTACAACGAAGACGTCTACAACCTGTTCGCGCGCTTCGACGGCTTCGCCGGCAGCCTGATCCCGATCAGCGACGTGCACGCGATCGGCTACCTGCTGCAGGACAACATCATCACGATCGACGGTGGCGCGCACCTCATGACGGCGCGCGACGCAAACCTGTTCAGCGCACGCTTCGGCGACAACCACGTGATCACGCAGGCCAAGGCCGAGAGCTGGGTCAGCGACGTGAGCGGCGCCATCCTGAAGGGCCTGGGCGGCGGCGCGCTGCTCGATTACGCCAACACCGACACGCTGTACCTCTCGCACGGCATCGTCACCAACAACGGCATCGTCGAGACCGGCATCAACCGGCACCAGTTCCTGACCCTCGGCAACAACCCGGCGACCCCGGGCGGCTGGGACCAGGGCACCGGCGTCGTGACCACCGTCTCGAAGAGCGACGGGGTCAGCTTCACCACCGGAATTCAGTCGCTGAGCAGCACGCTGGTCGACCAGATCAACCTCGACAAGCAGCTGCTGAACCAGTACGGCACCGGCAACCCGACGCTCAAGACCTACTACGAGAACGAGATCGCGGCCCTGATCCAGCAGGGCCTGGATCAGGGGCTGATCTACCAGGCCGACAACGGCGACGGCACCTACACGCTGATCCCGATCAACAAGTACGTGATGGCGGTCACGGTCGACCCGATCTACGCGGCAGCCGGGCGGATCTTCGTGCGCGGAGACGAGCTGGGCGGCGGCGGGCAATGGATCTCGCCGAGCGACGCGAGCGTGGTGATCACCAACAACACGCCGGCGTTCCTCAACATCATGGGAATCACGATCGCCGACGAAAACGGCGGGCTGTTCTTCAACGGCGACTCGTGGACCACGAACGCGCAGGTCAACGCCCAGAACGCGGTCAACGTGCAGGAGGACAACCAGCGCAACGCCGACGGCGGGACGCCGCTTGGATATTTCGCCCCCAGCACCGCGAGCTTCAGCGAGCCGCTGCCGAGTGCCGACAACAGCACGGCGCCGTTCGTCACGGTCGCGAACACGCTCGACGTCGGCTTCTACAACGGCGTGCACGGCACGCAGTACTCGTGGCCAGACATCACCATCGCCGGCATCGACGCGGGCGGCGTCGGGATCTCCAACCCGCAGGGCGACGTCACCATCGACAACCACCTCGGCGACGGCAACGTCAACGTCCTCGGCCCGATCGACGCCAAGAACCTGTCGATCGCCGCGGGCGGCGAGGTGTTCGTCAACACGCCGAACACCCCCTACGAGGTCGCCGGCAGCCCCGAGTCGATCTGGCGGCCGTACACCGTCGGGTCGTACAACCCCAACGACCTGGCGCAAACGGCGCCGGGCGTGGCGTCGGCTGCCGCGGATGTCGGCACGATCCTGGCGCAGATGCCGGACCCGAACAAGCCGAACCTGTCGGCGAACGTGATCGTCATCAACGCGAGCATCATCAACGTCAACGGCCGCATCCAGAGCGGCAAGGCGGACTTCTCGCTGACGCTCGACAGCTCGACCGTCGCCGAGATCAACGACATCCTGGCCAGCGGCGGCACCGCGCCGACCCAGCTCGTCAACGAGTCGAAGGGCGATTTCCGCGTGTACTTCGATCCCTCCCACCAGCGCATCGAGGTCGAGGACAAGCGCGTCTCGGGCGGCAAGATCGAGCTGACCGGCCAGATCGTCAACACCGGCAACGGCGAGATCGTGGTGCTGGGCGGCTACGGCAGCCTGACGGTCGACAACACCACCGGCTTCGACCTCGGGCTGCACAAGCTCGATGCGTCCAGCTCAGGACAGGGCACGCTGCTGATCCACGACACCGCGCGCGACAGCGGCGGACACGCCTACGTCACGCTCTACCAGCAGACCGAGGGCGGGCCGCTCAATGTCACGACCGACGACGGGATCAACCCCGCGAACGTGGTCAACGGCGCGGCGCTCGACGAGACCTATTCGCCGGTCAGCGACTGGCGCTATGGCTGGACCTACGGCGTCAGCGTGCTGACGCACCTGACCACGCGCATCGTCGACAGCAACTGGCTCGGCATCCTTCCGACCGGCACCGACATCACGCACTGGGACACGACAGAGGTGCAGGGAACGCCGACCCTCATCACGCCGGGAGGACCCTACTACTACCACGACGGCAGCCCTGCCGATAACAACTACGACTTCAACACGACGACGCTGACGACCTACACCAAGGACTACGAGCCGGTCACCCACACCGACACGACCTGGTACGGCGAGACGTCGATCACCGCCGATTTCGCGCGCGACGAGGGCCAGCAGTGGCTGTACACGCACGACATCTCGGCGCACCGCGACATCGGCATCCACTTCATCGGTCACGACCAGGGCACGATCACCGTCAATTCGGACGCCAGCGTGTACATCGAGGGGCCGATCCTGAACACGACCGGCACCACGTCGATCACCTCGTCGGAAGGCGACATCGTCGCCGCGGACGTCGGCTCGTCGGTCGGCGGCAACCGCATCGTGCTGTCGGCGTATGGGGACATCGGCGGCGCATTCGCGCCGCTGCAAGTCAAGGCGGGCGGCAGCCTCAACGCGGTGTCCGCCACGGGCGCGATCTACCTCTCGCAGGTCTCGGGCGACATGCGGATCGACACGGTCATGGCGCAGGCGCTGGGCAGCGTCACGCTCACCTCGCAGGGGGGCATCTATGTCGCGAGCGGCTACGAGGGCCTGGTCTCGGGCGGCGCGATCAACCTGACCGCGCAGACCGGCGTCGGCAACAGCGTCCTGCATCCGCTGGTGGTCGATTCGCCGAACCCGACCGATTTGCTTCAGGACAAGCTCACGGTGACGGCGCAGACCGACGTCTTCCTGCAGGAGAAGACCGGCGACCTGCGGGTGAACTACATTCACACCGGCGGCGACGCCTGGGTTGACGTGGTGCAGGGCAGCTTGATCGACGAGAATACCAATGCGCACGTCGACGAGCGCACGCTGCAGCAGCTGCGCGACGGCGTGTGGAAGAGCCTCGGGCTCACCGGCAGCGACTACGACCAGAAGCTGGCCGACACGATCGCGACCTACGTCTCGGCCAAGGAGCAGGACTACCAGACCTACTGGCAGTTCCGCAACATGCAGGCTGATCCGTCGGTCTACGACCCGAACTTCCAGGTGGGACTGACGCAGGCCGAGCTCGACTACTACCAGGGCGTGCTCGGCTACGACTCGGGCGCGATCCAGGCGCTCGTCAACACCCGCACCGCGGAGTACCACGTGCTGCAGGGCCGCTGGGGCGCCGGCGGCAGCTATGCCACGGTCAACGACCAGGATCCGAGCAACCCGGACCAGGGAACGTACGACGGCGACGTCTACCAGGCGAACTTCGTCTATTTCGCGACCGCCGGCGAGAAGGCCACGCTGCAGTCGACGATGAAGAAGTGGACCGAGAGCGAGCTGCTGAACGCCTTCGGCGCGGGGCTTATCAAGGACGTCACCGACACCGTTCCGGTGATCAAGGACCCGAACATCCAGGCCAGCAACGTCACCCTGGTCACGCACGACGGCGTCGGCCAGCCCGGCGGCAGCCGTCTGATCGACCTGTCGGTGCCGTTCAGCGCGGACGACCGCGTCGCATTGTCGGCCGCGGAACGGCTCGACGTGCAGTACCTGAGCGCAGCGCCGGTGACCGCGACGGTGAATTTCAGCGGCGACACGATCTCGCGCACCGACGGCGGCGACTGGGGCAGCCTGTCGGTCGGCACCTACATCACCATCGAAGGGGCCAGCGGGCAGCATACGCAGAACGAGACGGTCTCGAACGTCTTCTACAAGATCACCGCGGTCTCCCTCGACCACAAGGTGCTGAGCGTCGACACCGGGCTGATCGGCGAGTCGGGAAAGTCCGTGAGCGTTGCGCCGGTGGTGCTCGACCCCGTGTTCCAGGCCGTGGCCGCGCCGGAATCGGTCGCGGTGCATTTCGTCGCCAACGATTTCGACGTGAACACGCAGAGCCCCACGCCGGGCCAGATCGTGCGCGACGACGGCGGCAGCTGGACCGGCGACGGGTTCCAGGTCGGCGACCTGGTGCGGCTGACCGGCTCGCTCGGCAACACGACCACCGGCGGCCTCGCCTACAAGGTCACCGACGTCACCGACTCCACGCTCACGCTCTCGCAGAGCGACGTGATCCAGGTCGAAGGCAGCGCCTCGAGCCCGGTCACCGTCGACATCACGCGCGGTGCGCCGGTGACGAACGTCGCGTACATCAAAGTCGGGCAGATCAACGCGTTCAAGGTCAACGCCACCGGCACGATCGACATCACGGCCGGCAAGAACGTGTTCCTCAACTCCGACCTGACGATTCGCATCGACCAGGTCACGGCCGGCGACACGCTGGTCGGCGACAACATACGCATCAAGGGCAAGGAGAGCATCGTCGACGCGGCCGGCGGGAGCACGGTCAACATCCGCGGCAGCGACCTGGTGCTCGAGGCCGCCAACGGCTCGATCGGCCAGAAGGACAGCGGCACCGACAGCCCGCTCAAGATCGACTCGGTCGGCGGCGGCACGCTCACCGCGCGCGCCGCGGAGGTCGTGAACATATACGAAGCCCTAGGCGCGGGTCCGGGCGACATGAACATCGAGTCGGTGTACTCCGCCGGCAGCGACGCCTACCTCACGGCCTACGGCTCGATCTTCGACGCGCTCAACAACGAGTTCACCAAGGTCCGGGCGCACGACATCATCCTCAGCGCGCAGAACGGCGCGATCGGCAACCTCATCCTCGGGGTGCCGAACTACCTCGACATCGATGCCTCCGGCACCGTGGATGCGACCGCCTACGGCAGCATCTGGCTCGACCAGACGACGCTCGACATGCACGTGCAGCAAATCCTGTCGCAGCACGGCAACGTGGATCTGAAGGCAGCGTCGTCGATTCTCGACCAGGCGGGCGACGTCACCGACATCTTCGGCAACGACATCGTCCTGACCGCGGTGGTAGGCGGGATCGGCTCGCACGCCAACGCCCTCGACATCTACAGCCACTATTCGGGCGCCGGCACGCTGACCGCGACAGCCGTGGGCGACCTGCTGGACATCGTCATCATCCAGAAGGACGACATCCCCGGGCCGCACACCAACGACCTGTACCTCGACACGATCACCACCGGCGCGGACACGGTTGCCTTCATCACGGCGCCGATCGGCAGCATCCTCAACGGCAACCCGGGCGGTCAGAACGTGCTGGGCGGCAACACCTTCCTGTCCGCGCGCAACGACATCGGCGAGGAGAGCAACCGCATCGCCACCCAGGTGGGCAACATCGAGGCGCAGTCCAGCACCGGCAGCACTTGGATCGACAACGAGGGCGACCTCTCGCTCGGCGGCTCGTTCACGACCAACCCGCAGGGCATCTTCGCCGGCGGCAGTGCGACCATCACCGCCTCGAGCCCGATCACGGTGAAGAAGAGCGCGCTGGTCGGCGGCACCATCAAGTTCATCGCCACGGACGACAGTCCGAACGACAATCTGGTGGTGGAGGCGGTCGACCTGAACGGGGATCCGCTCTACCTCAAGGCGGCGGGCGACATCCAGCTCCTCGCCGGTGACAATCTGACGGTCATGCACGGCGCGTTGCTGCAGGCCGGCGGAATGATCCTGCTGAAGGGCGACGTCCACAGCGACACCTCCGGCAACACGCTGCCCGGCGACACCGACCCGGGCGCGGGCAGCACGATCACGGTCGCCGGCACGCTGATGGCGCCGACGATCGAGATCGACGGCGGGCCGGACGCCGACGTCATCCAGACGACTACCGCCACGCTGGTCACGGGCTTTCCGTGGACCGGGGGCGACTGGCCGTTCGCGCCGGTCGGCGTGGCATTCCCGGCGAGCCCGTCGAGCGCCTCGCAGATCGTCGTCAACGGCAACGGCGCCGACGACCAGATCATGCTCTGGGGCGATGTCAGCACCCGGGAAACCGACATCAACGGCGGCGATGGCAACGACTTCATCGCGCTCAACCCGGACAACGCGAACGGCTATGCGCTGGCGATCAGCGGGCGCGTCGTCGTCAAGGGCGGTGAAGGGGAGGACCAGCTCGTCGTCAACGAGCTCAATACGCTCGATCTCGCGCACAAGTACATCGCCGGCGCGAGCGGACCGGCGAGCATCGTCACGGGCCACGAGGCGGCACCGCTGCGCGACAGCGTGAACCTCGACGGCGAGGGCGGGCCGGACCACTACACGGTCAACACCACGGGCTCGACGGACTACATCGTCAACGTGCACGACACCGGCGCTGCGGGGGACGGCTCCGACACGCTCACCATCAACGGCACTGCCGCCTCGGACACCTTCCTACTGCGCAAGAGCTTCGTTGCGCGCCTGCAGGACTCCGGCGACCAGTACGAGCGCGTCAATTACGACGACACGGTCAACGTCCTCGAGGTGAACGGCCTCGCCGGCGACGACCACTTCTACCTGGACGACAACAGCGCGATCACGACGCTGGACGGCGGATCGGGCGAGGACACGTTCCAGTTCGGCCAGATGTTCGGCGCCGCACGCACCTCTCCCGACCGGGTGGCGCTCGGCGACGAGATCGAGACCGTCGAAACCACCGTCGGCTTCCTGAGCCGCGGCGTCAGCTATTCGACGACCGCCTACGGCGGCGACGACAACGATACGTTCACGGTCTACAGCAACAAGGCGCCGCTCAAGCTCTTCGGCGAGGACGGCAACGACGAGTTCGTCGTGCGCGCGTTCCTCATCAAGACCACCGACACGCTGGCGACGAGCGACACGCTGGTGAACGGCGGGCTGGGCGACGACCATGTCGAGTACAACATCAACGCGCCAGTGAGCATCGACGGCGGCGCGGGCGTCGACACGGTGGTGGTGATCGGCACCGAGGCCGACGACAGCTTCGTCGTCACCAAGGACGGAGTGCAGGGCGCCGGGCTGAACGTCAGCTTCAGCAACGTCGAGAAGCTCGAAGTCGACGGCATGGAGGGCAACGACCACTTCTACGTGCTCAGCACCAGCCCCGACCTCGTCACCACGCTGATCGGCGGGCTGGGAAGCGACACGTTCGACGTCGGCGGCGACGTCATGACGCCGATCATCGCCAAGTCGGTCGAGGGCCACAGCGGGTTCATCAACCACAGCCTGGTGAGTACCGATCCCGCCTACAACGGCATTTTCGCCGAGGGCGTTCAGCTCAACGTCGCCGACCAGCAGAGCGGCGCGGTCGTCGTGACTCAAAGCGGCGGCAGCACGACCGTCGTCGAGGACGGCAGCGGCGCAAGCAGCGTCGATACCTATTCGCTACGCCTGGCGATTGCGCCGGCGCAGGCGGACACCATCGCCTTCCTTACGGTGGCGGCGGTGCTCGATCCTTCCAAGTACGCGGCCCTGGGCGGCAAGTCGGTCGAAGTATCGACCGACGGCGTTCACTACTCGCAGTCTCTCGTGCTGACGTTCGACGCCGCGGCGGGCGCGGGCAGCGCCACGGAGTGGGCCCGCACGCAGACGATCTACGTGCGCGCCGACCACGACGACGTCGCCGAGGGTGCTCAGACGATCATCGTCAGCCACTCGATCCAGAGCAGCGATCCCCAGCTGAACGGAATCAACATCTCCAACGTCGAGGTGAAGACCATCGACGACGACAAGCCGGAGCTGCTCATCGAGCAGAGCGACAACGGCACGCGCGTGGTGGAGGGCGGGGCGAGCGACTCCTACACGGTCGCGCTCACCAAGGCGCCCGATGCCGGCGAGACGGTATACATCAAGCTGAACGGCGATCCGAGCCAGGTCACTCTCTCGGCGGGCGATCCGCTGCAGGCGAGCCGGTTCGACGCTTCCACCGGCACGATCAGCTTCGACGCTTCGAACTGGAGCGATCCGTTCGTGGTGAGCGTCATTGCGGTGGACGACGGCGTGATCGAAAACCCGGTGCAGAGCAACGTCTTCCACCAGGTGACGAGCTCGAGCGCGAGCGGCGTCTACAGCCATGTGCTCGACCAGGCGGAAGTGAAAGTCGACGTCCGCGACAACGACGCGGGCGGCCTGCTGGTGGTCCAGAGCAACGGCTCGACGCTGGTGTCCGACGGCAATCCCGACACGTACACGATCCAGCTCACCAAGGCGCCCACCGCGCCGGTGACGGTGAGCATCCTGACCGACGGCAAGACCCTCGCCGACGCGGATCCGTCCGGCCTGCTGCCCGGGCGATTCGCGCTCGCGTCCGACGGCACGCCGACGGTGACTTTCGATCAGACCAACTGGAGCGTTCCATTCACGGTGCGCGTTTCGGTCAACCCCGATGCCAGCCTCGACGAGGGAACCCAGCCGGTCCAGTCATTCCCGGCGCAGCCGCACACGACCTCCCTCGTGCAGGGTCCGCTCATCATCGAGGGCAGCTCGATTCCGGCCAAGGACCGCAGCATCAAGCCAGCGCTGATGCTGCCGACCGAGACCGACGTGGCGCTGCCCGTGCTGAGCGTGAGCGTCGACGAAAGCGTGCAGACCGACACCCTGAACGTCTTCAACGACGGCAGCGTCGCGAACGACGTCGGCAGGCTCGGCAATGCCGCGCACGCCGACGGGCTTGCGGCCGAGTACGAAGTCGGAGTGGGCGACATCACCCTTGGCGAGTTCGGCAACGTCTCGGGCCTCGGCATGGGAAGCAATCTGTCCCTCAATTTCGGCACGCCGCTGAACCCGGACTACCGGACGTTCGACGGCGGCGTCACCTACCACGGCGTCGAAGTCGTGGACGTGATGCTCGGATCGGGCAACGACGTGTTCAGCGTCGACAACACGATCGCGGACTCGATCACCGCGGTGCAGGGCGGCGGCGGCGACGATCACATCGTGGTCGACGGCGGCGGTGGCCCGGCCGCGCCGCTGGTCGTCTTCGGCGACACCAGCCAGGACGGCTCGTTCTACGATTCGACCACGCTCGATCTGACCGGTCATGCGCGCGCCTTCGCCCAATCGGGCAACGACTTCATCGATGCCAGCGCGGCGACGCAATCGGTGGCGATCTACGGCGGCGCCGGCGACGACACGATCTACGGCGGCGCGGCCGGCGATCACCTCGCCGGTGGCTCGGGCAACGACACGATCCGCGGCAACGGCGGCGACGACCACATCTACGGCGACGACGGCTTCAACGTCGACCTGTCGACGCGGCTGAGCCTGTCCACGCAGATCCTCACTGTCGTCAACGCGCCGGAGGGGACCGATTACGCGGCTACGCACGACGCGCTCGCGGTGGGCAACGACACGATATTTGGCGGCGATGGCAGCGACATCGTCATCGGCGACCACGGGATCATCAGCCAGGTTCCCGGCACCAACCGCATCCTCACCACCGGATCGGTCACGCGGGCCGAGACGGTATTCCCGGCCGCCGGCGGCGATGACTTCCTGAATGGCGATGCCGGCAGCGACGTCCTGCTCGGCGGCTTCGGCGCGGACATCATCCGCGGCGGCGACGACAACGACCTCGCCCTGGGCGACAACGGCTACGCGCTGTTCTCAGTCGGTGCCGTGGCGCCAGCCGGCACCGTCACGTTCGCGACCACGACCAGCGACAACGTCGGTAGCGACGACGTGATCTACGGCGACGGCGGCGACGACGTGCTGACCGGCGGCGCGGGCAACGACGCCATCGACGGAGGAATGGGCAAGGACCTGATCTTCGGCGACAACGTCCAGCTGGACCGCACGACCACGTACGGGAGTATGACCAACCCGCGCTTCCGCGCGCTGACCGGTACGCAGATCTACGGCACCGACATCGCGACGGCCGGCCAGGTCCTGGTGAACGGCACCTGGCAGCAGGACCCGAATGGTCCGGCGTCGTGGTCCGATTTCCGCATCACGCAGCTCGACGTGGCCGCCAACACCGCGGCCGGCTACTTCGGCAACGACTACATCGCGGGCGGCGGAGGCGACGACCAGGTATTCGGCCAGCTCGGCAACGACGTGGTCCAGGGCGACGGCTCGATCGACGTCTCGCTGACCGGTGCACAGCGGGTGTACGCCTACCGCGACGCGTCGAATGCGCTGCAGATCAACTCCTCGTTCGACGCGGCCACCGACGGCAGCGACTACATCGAAGGCGGCGGCGGCAACGACACGATCTTCGGCAATCAGGGCCAGGACGACATCATCGGCGGAAGCTCGAGCCTGTTCAGCCTCGCGACGCCGTCCGTGCGTCCGGATGGCTCGGACATGATCTTCGGCGGTTCCGGCACCGCGATCGGCATCAACGACGCGGGCGACACGTCGAGCCAGGGCCATGCCAAGGATTCCGACATGATCCTGGGCGACAACGGCAACATCTTCCGCATCGTCGGCACCGGCGGCACAGGAGGCGGGCACTATCTGAGCTTCAACTACGACAACTACGACCCGACGGCGAAGATCGTCGTGCGCGCGGCGCAGATGCTTGACTACACGCCGGGCGGCGCGGACTACGACGCGACGGGGGCTGCGACCGACATCGGCGCCGCCGACGAGATCCACGGCGAAGCCGGCGACGACTTCATCTTCGGCACGGTCGGCAACGACGTCATCTACGGCGACGGACAGAACGACTCGATCGTGGGCGGCTACGGTGCGGACTGGATCTCGGGCGGCGCCGGCGACGACGGCATCCTGGGCGACGACGGGCTGATCTTCGCGAGCCGCAACAGCACGGCGTACGGCGAGCCCCTGTACGGCATCGCGGCGATCCCGGCCTCGGCGATCAACCAGCTGATCAGCAATCCGAACGACGCACTGGTGGCGACGATCAACGTCGACGGCATGCTGACCTACACGGCGGACCTGACGCCGGACAACCTCGATCCGAACCACGCGGCGCCGAACGTGCTGTTCCGTCCGCTGCATGCGAACGACATCATCTACGGCGGCCTGGGCAACGACTCGATCCACGGCGGCGCGGGCGACGATGCGATCTCGGGCGCCGAGGCGCTCGCGGTGTCGTACGTCACCAACTACGACGCGAACGGCAATCTGATCGGCACGATCGCCGAGAGCGATTTCAACCATCCGTACAACCCGGGCAACCCGCTCGGCTACAACCCGGCGAGCACCAAGTTCGCGCTCTACGACGCCGCCGATCCGCTGCGCAAGATCCTGCTCACGCCGACCGGCACGCTGTCGAAGACAGGAGCCGGATTCGACTGGATCCTCAACTTCGACGCGACGCAGGGGCCGCTCGACGCACATTGGGCAGCGGGCACTGCGTATGCGGCCGTGCCGACCGACGGCGACGACCGGATCTTCGCCGATCTCGGCAACGACTGGGCGGTGGGCGGCACCGGTCGCGACCAGATGTTCGGCGGTTGGGGCGATGACCTGCTCAACGCCGACGACAAGCTCGACACGGCCGGCGGGCTGAACAACAGCCCCGACACCAATCCGTCCTACGAGGATCTCGCCTACGGCGGGGCGGGCCGCGACGTGCTGATCGCCAACACCGGCGGCGACCGGCTGGTCGACTGGGTGGGCGAATTCAACAGCTTCCTGGTGCCGTTCTCGCCCTTCGGTGCGGAATCGGTCAACCGCGCGCCGCAGCCGCAGACGAAGGCTTTCCTGCTGCAGCTCTCGAAGAGCGACGGCGCCGACCAGACCCTGGCCGCGCAGCACGGCGGCGATGGCGCGCGCAACGGCGAGCCCTTCGGCGAGCTCGGCATGGTGGTGCAGGGCGACTCTGCCTGGAAGGACCAGACCGGCGGGCCGCGCGATCCGCAGGCGGGCAACTCGCACGGTGCGCGCGACGTGCGCGTGTCGGCGGGAACGCTGCCGATCTGGCAGTTCGCCGCCGGGCCGGCGCCGACCGACGGCGCGGGCGTACCGCTGCTCACCGACAACGAGCTCGCGCCGATCGTCGCAGAGGCGAAGCTGCTGTGGACGCAGGCGCTCGGCTCGGGCGATGCGCATCTGGCGGCGCTCGGCTCGATCAACGTCGAGGTGGGCAACCTGCCCGATGACGCGCTAGGCGAGACGACGGGCGACACCATCCTCATCGACGCCAACGCGGCGGAGTGGGGCTGGTTCGTCGATTCCACGCCGCAGGGCAACAGCGAGTACGCGCTGCCCCTGGGAGGCGGCGCGCTCGGCGCGGCGCCGGGCAGCCCCGCTTACGGGCGCATGGACCTGCTCTCGACGGTGCTGCACGAGATGGGCAACGCAATGGGCTTCCCGGAGGATCATGGTCTGGACGTGACCGGCCAGGTGCTGCAGGCGGGCGTGCGAACGCTGCCCGTGCCCGACCTGGGCGTATTGGCGGCGGGAACACGGAGCGGCGACACCGTGCAGCCGGGTCTGGTGGCCCGGACGCCGTTCTACGGCGACTCGCTGATCACGCCGCTGGAATGGAGGGCGGGCGGCTCGTCGCATTCGGCTGGCGCGGACGACAATGTCCCGGCGATCGACTGGAGCGGTTCCTTCTTCGATGCGTCAGAGCGGCGCAAGCAGCTCGCAGCGGAGAATGCGGCGTCCGGTTGGCTGGGGGATTTTCTGAACCACGTCAACCACACGCAGGCGCAGCGCAATCCGAACGTCGGCATCCGGGTGCAGGTCGACGCGAGCAGCGAGATCGCGCCCGCATTAGGCAGGTTCTGACCGGGCGCGGTATATTGCAGGGAAATAGGAGAGCATACGGCGATGGCCACGCAGTTACTGATCTACGAAACGGCAGTACCCGTCTCGAGCGGCAGGCACGGGGACTGCTCGGTGGAGGCCGGGCGCGATTACGCATTTGCGCGCAACGTGAACTCGGTGCCGTTGATGGCGGTGGAGTTTCCGCGGGCGGCGGTTGAGTACGCCATCGTTTTTGCCGGCGCCGAAGGGGCGCTGATGCCGGCGGTGATCCTGGGGGTGCGCGGCAACGAGAACCTGTACCTGTCGGCGGAGGGGGCGTGGCAGGCGAAATACGTTCCGGCGTTCGTCCGGCGCTACCCGTTCGTGTTTTCGACGGCCGACGACGGCAAGACGTTCATGCTGTGCGTGGACGAGGCCTTTCCGGGGTTCAACCGGGAAGGGCGCGGCCAGCGCCTGTTCGGCACGGACGCCAAGCCCACGCCGTACGTCGACAACGTGCTGAAGTTCCTGCAGGAGTACCAGGCCCAGTTTCTTCGCACCCAGGCCTTCTGCAGGAAGGTGAAGGAGCTCGACCTGCTCGAGCCCATGCAGGCGCAGGTATCGATGGCAAGCGGGGAGCGGCTCTCGCTGGGCGGCTTCTGGGCGGTGAACCGCGGCAAGCTCAAGGCGCTGGCGGGGGACAAGCTGGCGGAGCTGGCGAAGTCGGATGAGTTGGAGCTGCTGTACCTGCACTTGCATTCGATGCGCAACTTCGACGGCCTGCGGGAGCGCCTGGCGGCTGCCCCCGGGAGCAAGCCCGAGGCGGCGGCGCCGGCCAGGGCGGATGAGCCGGAGCGGCCCCGAGCAGGCGGCAAGGGCGCCAAGCGCGCCGCGGCGGATTGAAGGCCGCGGCATCGCGCGCCCCTGCCGAAATTTGCGTGCGCCGGCGCGTCGTTCCGGCGGGCGGTAGCCTAAAATCCGGCCTCGCAGGCATACTTCGCGCGAGCGCTTGAACGACGAGCCCCATGGCAGGCCCTGCGCCGATCTATTCCCTGGTAGCCGAGGACCACGCGCGCGCCGAAGCGGCCGCCTGGGCGCGCTTTTCCTCGGCCCGCGACGCCGCCGAGTTCTGCACCAGCTGGCTGGCGATCCTTTGCACGCAGATCGAGCGCGTGGCGGGGGCGCTGCTGCTGCTCGGCCCGGATGCCCAGGGCGCCTACACCGCGGCGGCGGTGTGGCCGGATCCGGCGCGCAACATGCAGTACCTCAGCGCGGCGGCCGAGCGCGCCCTCAAGGAGCGGCGCGGGATCGTCGTCGGGCCGGACGGCGTCTCCGCGCCGGGGCGCGATCAGCCGGCCCAGGTCGGCTATCCGATCGAGGTCTCCGGCGTGCTGCACGGCGCGGTCGTGCTCGACCTCGCGCCCGGGCCCGAGCAGGCGCTGCAGCGCGCCCTGCGGCTGCTGCACTGGGCGAGCGCGTGGCTGGTCGACCAGTTCCGGCAGCAGGAGCTGAAGGAGAGCGACACACGCCTCGCCCGCCTCGGCCTCGCCAGCGATCTCGTGGCCACGGCGGTGCAGGAGCGCCGCTTCGCTTCCTCCGCCCTGTCGGTCGCCAACGAGCTGGCGGGGCGGCTGCGGTGCGACCGCGTGAGCATCGGCTTCGAGCGCTCGGGAAGCATCGAGGTGCTGGCGATCTCGCACACCGCGAGCTTCGATCCGAAGACCAACCTGGTGCGGCTCATCGGCGAGGCCATGGACGAGGCGCTCGATCTGGACGGCGCGATCGTGTATCCCGGGCGCGACGAGGACGAGCTCGGGGCGATCGCGCATGGCGAGCTGGCGCGCGAGTTCAAGGACGTCGCGGCGTGCTCGGTGCCGTTGCTGCAGGAGGGGCACGCGATCGGGGTGCTGACCCTGGAGCGCACCCACGGCGAGCCGTTCGATGCCGAGGAGCTCGAGCTGTCCAGGACCGCGGGCCTGCTGCTCGGGCCGATCCTCGCGCTGAAGCGCGAAAACGAGCGCGGCGAATGGCAGCGGCTGCGCGAAGCCGCGGGTGCCGGCGCGCAGGCCCTGTTCGGCCCGCGGCACCCCGGCGTCAAGCTGCTCGCGCTGCTGGCCGCGGCCGTGCTGCTCCTGTTCAGCGTGGTGAGCGGGGATTACCGGGTTTCGGCCAAGACGGTGATCGAGGGGTCGGTGCAGCGTGCCGCGGTGGCGCCGTTCGACGGCTACATCGCGCAAAGCATGGTGCGCGCCGGCGACACCGTCAAGAAGGGCCAGGTGCTGTGCCGCCTGGACGACAGGGATCTGAGGCTCGAGCAGACCCGGCTCGAGTCCGAGCGCGAGCAGCTGCTGCGCAAGCACCGCCAGGCCCTCGCCGCGCAGGACCGGGCCACGATGGCGGTGATCGCGGCGCAGATCGAGCAGGCCGAAGCGCAGCTCGCGCTGATCCGCGACAGACTCGAGCGGGCGACGCTGGTGGCGCCGTTCGACGGGGTGGTGGTTTCGGGAGATCTCAGCCAGCTGCTGGGTACGCCGGTCGAGCAGGGCAAGGTGCTGTTTCAGATCGCGCCGCTGAACGCCTACCGGGTGATCCTCGAGGTCGACGAGCGCGACGTCGCCGACGTGCGGGTCGGCCAGGCGGGCGAGCTCGCCCTGTCGGGCATCCCGAGCCACCTCATGCACTTCGCCGTCAAGCAGATCACGCCGGTCTCGACCGCGAAGGACGGCCGCAATTACTTCCGCGTCGAGGCGCAGCTGGACAGTCCGTCCAGGCGGCTGCGCCCCGGCATGGAAGGGGTGGGCAAGATCGATATCGGGCCGCGCAAGCTGATCTGGATCTGGACCCACAGCCTGGTCGACTGGCTGCGCCTGTGGGCCTGGAAGTGGCTGTGAGGCCGGCGTAGGGCCCGCCGATGGCGGAATCGCTGCTGAGCGATTCGTGGTACCGCGTGGCCGGGCTCAAGCCGCGGCTGCGCTCGCACGCGCGCATGTACCGGCACCGCTACCGCGGCGAGCTGTGGTACCTGCTGCAGGACCCGGCCTCGGGTCGCGTGCACCGCTTCACGCCGGGGGCGCGCCTGATCATCGCAGCGATGGACGGGCGGCGCAGCGTCGGGCAGCTCTGGGAGCTGGCCAACCGGCGGCTGGGGGAGGCCGCGCCGACCCAGGACGAGCTGATCGGGCTGCTGGGACAGCTGCACGCGGCCGACCTGCTGCAAAGCGACGTCACGCCCGATGTCGCCGAGCTGTTCGAGCGCGGCGAGCGCGAGGGCAAGGCGCGGGCGCGCCGCTCGTACGCGAACCCGATGGCCTTGCGCATCCCGCTGTGGGACCCGGAGGCGTGGCTGAACCGCGCGCGCCGGCCGATCGAGCTGATCTGGAGCCGCTGGGGGGCGCTGCTGTGGCTGCTGGTGGTGCTGCCGGCGGTCGCTCTCGTGCCGCTGCACTGGCCGGAGCTGACGAACGATTTCTCCGACCGCGTGCTGGCGCTGAACAACCTGCTGGTGCTGTACCTGGTGTTTCCCATAATCAAGGCGTTCCACGAGCTGGGTCACGCCACGGCGACCAAGGCGGGCGGCGGCGAGGTGCACGACATGGGGGTCATCCTGCTGGTGCTGCTGCCGGTGCCCTACGTGGAGGCCTCCGCCGCGACGACGTTCCGTTCCAAGTACCGGCGCGCGATGGTCGGCGCGGCGGGCATGGGGGTGGAGCTGTTCCTGGCCGCGCTCGCCTTCTATCTGTGGCTGATGATCGAGCCCGGAACGGCACGCGCGGTGCTGTTCAACGTGATGCTGATCGCGAGCGTCTCGACGCTCGTGTTCAACGGCAACCCGCTGCTGCGCTACGACGCCTATTACATCCTGGCGGACCTGATCGAGATGCCCAACCTGGCGCTGCGCTCGCTGCGCTACTGGGGCTATCTGCTCGAGCGCTACCTGCTCGGGGTGGACGACGCCGAGCCGCCGCAGGCCTCGCGCTCGGAGAAGGCCTGGTTCGTGGTCTACGGAATCGCGTCGTCGATCTACCGGGTGCTGGTGACGGTGGTGATCGCGCTGTTCATCGCGGGACGTTTTTTCATCATCGGGGTGCTGCTGGCGGGCTGGGCGCTGGTGGCCATGGCGGTGCTGCCGATCGTGCGCGGCGTGCGGCATCTGACCGCCAACCCGCGGCTGCGCCGGCGCCGGCGCCGGGCGGTCGGCACGGCGGCGGGAGCGGTGGCCGGGCTGCTCGCCTTCGTGCTCGCGGTCCCGCTGCCGTATCACTCCCAGGCCGAAGGCGTGGTGTGGCTCTCGGACAAGGCCATGGTGCGCGCCGGCGCCAACGGCTTTCTCGGCGGGTTCGCAGTCCGTCCGGGCACGCGCGTCGTCGATGGCGAGGCGCTGGTCAGGTGCTACGACCCGGCGATCGATGCGCAGGTGCGCATGGCCGAGGCCAAGGTGGCGCAGCTGCAGGTGGAATACAACGTCCAGTTCGTCGACGACCCGGCCAAGGCGCAAG